>LGVD01003474.1_pt3 | contig 28564 bp, 49 predicted proteins | sample 469861 | NCBI WGS metagenome assembly LGVD01 (sample SAMN03857201, study PRJNA290197) | marine sediment metagenome | biome: ocean floor; feature: cold seep; material: sediment; isolation source: sample #3730, Push core (PC) 16 from cruise R/V Atlantis leg AT-15-68, Alvin... ... | reverse complement strand
TGCAAGTGCCAGAACTCTCCGTCGTCATGTGCGTGCTGCGGGCGGCAATCTTAATAGGCGTATTTCTATCGAGTGGACTGATAAAGAGGAACAGCAATTTGTAGCAGCACATACCGCGGGTTTGACGGGGGCTGCATTACAAGCTGCTATCCCGACGCGGACCCTCGCAGGCATAAAAGCACACGTGGCTGTGATGCGTGGACGGGGGGTGTGGATTAGATGAACCATCCAGAGGATGCTCGGCTCATTAAGCAGTACCAAAGCCAAACTCCGGTAGATGTTATTTTGAGAGAGTTCGGAATAAGCTCGCGTACGATGTATATTGTCTTAAGAAGAAACGGAGTTCCATTGCGTAGAGGTACTCGCTACCGTTGGTCTGCTGTGGAAGATGCAAAAGCATTGTATGCTCGTTGGAACGGGGCAACGGGGCATGATTTTGAGGGATGTGTTCCTGGTCGTAGTTATGCTGCTACTATAAATCGGCTTAAAACACTTCTTCGGGGTGGTAGAGATGACATCTAAAATCCAAGAGAATCATGGGTATTTTATGTTGGTTATTCTGGGGGGGTTGGGATGACATCTAACATCCCCAAGAATCCTGGTTATCCTCCCTCTGTGTGGAAGCAGTACCGGCGTGCTAAAAGATATGGCGAGATCCAAGACGCGAAGTCTCGGATTCTTGTGGAAGCATTGCGGGTAAAACGGGAAGCCATGAGGAAACCCCTACCAGAGGAAGTGCATACATCACAGAAAACGTTTGCGGATTTTACAAAGTGATATCATGATCCACACCACACAGCGATATAAAATAGGAGATACTGTTGAACTTCTCAAGGAACTACCATCTGATTCCATCGACACTATAGTAACCAGTCCTCCATATTGGGGTTTGCGAGATTATGGGGTGGATGGGCAGATAGGACTTGAACCAACACTCAAAGAGTATCATACTCGGCTTCTGGAAGTAACATCAGAATGTATGCGGGTGCTTAAGCCAACAGGGGTAATGTTCTGGAATCATGGAGACAGTTATGGGGGGAGCGGTTCTGGGAATTGTGAAGACAACGAGGCTACATCATCTGGAACCGGTGCTACAATATTAGGAAAGTCTCGTCCATCTATATCTTGCACTCCAAAATGCATGGTCATGCAGAACGAACGGTTGATCATAAAAATGGTGGATGAACAAGGCTGGATACTGCGCAATCGGATAATCTGGAATAAGCCAAATGGTATGCCGTCAAGTGTTGGGGACAGGTTTTCAAATAAGTATGAACCGGTGTATATGCTGGTTAAGTCTAAAGAACGGAGTAATGATAATGAAATACCCGACCTGAATTTGAATAGACGCGGTGGTTGTGAAGACTACTGGTTCGATCTGGATGCTGTACGAGTCCCTCATTCAGAATCGAGTATAAAACGGATATCCCAAAACAACGGAAATCCAGTATTCAATGGGAACAAACAACGTGGACACCCAACGGGGGCGGACACTTTGAATCCTAAACAATTCTGTCACAGACTTAGAAAGAATCCTGGCGATGTCTGGACAATTCCGACTCAATCACACAAAGATGCGCATTTTGCAATGTTTCCGGATGCCTTAATTGAACCAATGATTAGGGCGGCGTGCCCTGCGGAGATATGCCCAGTATGTGGGTTTGCGAGGGAACGGATAGTTGATACTGAAAGTTTCATAACCTGCCCTACCACAGGTAGCAATACACAGAAGCAGAAGCAGCATCCAGAATATAGTGCAGGGCTAGCGAGAACCGGTGGACATGTTGCAGCAAGGTATGCAACTATCGGATGGACATCATGTGATTGTGGTGCAGGTTGGATATCGGGCACAGTACTTGATCCTTTTGCTGGATCGGGTACTGTGGGGTATGTGGCTCGTAATTTGAATAGGAATGCTATCTTGTTTGAATTAAATCCCGAATATGGTAAACTCATAGCAGATCGGATTATGGAGCACACTCCTCCTCTCACAACTTATTTCGGAGATGACTAACATCCCTCAACGAATTTCTTTTTTCGGTAGGCAACCAAAACACATCCAGGATATTGTGCTCCAAACCACCCCATACCGAACGGCACCAGAAGTGATAGCCTACTTGCTCACATTTGGCGTACATGCTAATGCAGATGATGTGTACCGGTTTCGGAAACGGTATGGTGTATCAGCACAAGGTCGGTACACTTCAGTCTTTCCTGCAAGCTCTCATGACCTTCGTATACGTCAGTATATTGATGCAGTGAAAGCATTCGATGGAACAATATTTCGATCTCGTACATTGGGGCTTCGTGGTAGTGTTTGGGCTCCTTGTGCTGGACGGTTGCATCGTGCTGGTCTGATCCGGCGAGTCGGTGATACTCAAGCGGTTAGGTATTGTCAGGTCGCAACTAATGATGAGATGGATGCATGGTATGAGGCGGAGGTTGGAACGGCTCTTGAGTAGGTATTAACTCCTACCCCAGTTGTCTCCACTCTGCCCAATGGTTTTGATTATGTTTCGCACGCACGTTTCATTTCATCCAGCTTTTCATTCAAGTGATCGNNTCGCACCGTGTTTGTGCTTGTTTACATGCTTTTTGAATCTGTTTTTCGAGTGTAGCACCAAGTAGACGATCTATTATTGTAGGGGTGAATACTTTCAGGTGCTTCTCTTTTTCATTTCCACGAACCAACCAGATACGTGCTTCGGTTGGGGTGTAGTCGGTTACAACGTGGTATCGTTCTTCTGATTCTTTTGACAACATTTCAGTTTTTCCTCCATCAGTTTCTCAGTTTCAGCATACTGTGCTACGAGTTCGCTTAGTAGCTTGTTCTCTTTTTTGTATGCGCTTAATTCTACAAACAATGCATCAACACTATTGCTCATGGTTGCAAGTGTGTTTTTAGTGCAGTATTCGTACAGTCTGCTTTTTGTTTCGATTCGTAGGTGTGTGTTTCCCATATTATCTTCCGTTGGTATGTTTGGCTATTATGTGTGGGACAGTTGGAATTATCCCCGATATTACTAATATAGTTATATATAATTCTGGTGTTTGTGTGTATTCAGCAGTTAACATGTTGTCTCCATACAACAAATGTAGTATATTAACCAAACAAGCAAATATCACAATTACCTCCAGTATATATATAATCAAGTTGCATACCGTGTTTATAACTTTCATCTATTATTGCCTCATTTTTATGTTGCTTTGTTCATTCATGTTACTAACTCCTCCACAACATGAATGCACAAGCCATACTACACATTGCGGATATCAGTGCAATTTCGGGGGCTGGGTGGTGTGCAATCTCATTTATGGTGGATAATGCTACGGTGAACAAAACACCGCTTAGTCCTCTACTCACTGCTATTTTTGTGTCGTAATCCATTTTTGGCATCTCAAAGGCTCCTATACACTATGTGTACGCCAGTGGTATAAAAACGTTATGGTTTGTACCGTGTTTGTACCGTACCAAAAGATGGTGTGGTGTTTGCAGTGGGATGTTATCGGAGTAACCATGATCCTTGTATCAGGTTTTGTTTTTAAATAGGGTGTCCAGTATCTTGTGGTGCCAGTGTCCGGCTAATGCGGTTAATCCAACTACCAACAAAAATTTCATGAGTGCTGGTGTAATGTTTAGGGTCTGGATATCAGCTATAGCACTATTGCATTGATCTATCAAGATGTACCCTGCGAGCATCACGATAGCAAGGAACAATAAGAATTGGGCATGTATCACAATGAATCCGACAATCCATCCGTGTGACCAGCGAGATCGGTGATCAACTATTTTCTCGAATGGGATCCACCATATCCGCAGTTGTTTCCATCTTTTCGATGGCATGGTGTTCTCCATGTCCAGGTCAGGACTCAGGTACATCACACAAAACATGAACTGTAGAACAATCCCGATTATATACAATGGGTTTATGCCATACAGGTACATGATTATTCCAGCTATGATGCTGATCCATTTTGCGGATTTAACGTGTACTGCGTCGCTTGGCATTATTCTACCTCTTAAGCTTCCTATATCATGGGAGTAAGTTCATCTTAAAGATTATATACATTATTATTATAGCTATTATAAGGCATGTGATCTTTCTACTAATTTCTTTGATTATGTATTTTTCACGGGCGTTAATATCATCCACTTTTTTTGCTTTCATCTTTTGACCTCTACTTTCCATAATCTTGTAAAAAAGAAACCGTGCTATGTGCACGGCTTAATCTATCACTTTCGCCCCGCAGTTCCAACATGCTCGTGTTCTGCTCGGTTTTACTTGAACAAGTTTTCCTCCACATTTAGCACACCTATCCTCACCAGCAGCATTTTTAATCGCTCGCGTTGTATTTCTGACTGGGTTGTTGGTGCGACTTGTTTTGCCCATTTCAACTGGGGTGTCCGTGTCTATTGGTTCTATCATGGTTTTGTCCTTTGTTCTTTTCAGTATTGCTCGTAGTATATCGTTCAGTCTGGTTGTTAGGTTCATCTTATCCTTCCATACCTCATTTAGTTTGGTTATTCGGTTTATCTTCTACTTCTATATATTATTCGGTTCATCTTCTCCGTCCGAGCAACCAGTACCGGATGATCCTGAACTCTTGTGCTGCTACAACAACCACGAACACATACAGAAATCCATACATGGTGGCAGTTTCTATGTTTCCAGTTGCCAGTTGTTCCATCACGTCTTTCATCGAGTCGATCATCGGTTCGACTAATGGAACCCAAAACATCATCAGGAATATAATTACTGCACCAACTATTATAGTCAAGACAATGCACAGCATCAGCGGTCCAATCACAGGATGTGTAGATAGTTCGCCTATCTTTGGTACTTTGCCTATAAATGGATTCCATTGCTTCATATTACCATACATGGTTACGATCATAAATATGCTGAATATAACAATTATATTTACGATCTCTATCTCGTAGTGGTGTAGCACGAGGGCTACCAGTCCGCACAGGATCACGGCAGCTTGAACATGGGACTTATCGTGCATGAGTTACCCCCATCCATGCTTTGTGTTGGTATGCAAGCGCGGCTCTGGTCAGTATTGCTCGTATCGTGTCTATCTTTCTATACTTCCTGAATCCCGGGATCTTTTCGGTTGTTAGGTTTTGTGTCATTATTCTGTTCCTCTATAATCTTGTTACTCCTACCAGTCCACTCGCTGAAAATACCCATGCAAGTGTAGATAATCCTAACGACTTTGGAACGCTCATATAGTCCTGAGCATAATAAAATGCAACAAGAAATATAAACGTCGTCGATAGAGCATACATTCCGAATCTTGTGATCTGTTTTAACGTGGTTACGTCAACTGTAGTGCCGATAAAGTACAATCCAATCAACGTAACAGCAGGAAACAGCATTAAAACGCCAGATAATGCGGTATACTTAGTTCTGGCTAGTAATGTGATCACCGTGACAAGTGATCCTGCTGCCATGAACTTTAATAGTAGCTCTGTTGCACTCATTTTATCCTCCTATGGCATGTGTCGTCCTTTGGTATCAGCATCCCCTTGCACACACGTACAAATGCTCTGTTATCCATGCACTGGTACGTTGGTGTGTTGATGCTACCATCTGCTCTACGTCCTTTGTACGTGGTCTTGAGGGCACCGCAGTCGAAGCATGTTTTGCTCATGCTTTTCTCCTGGTTTTCGTTGCCTGCTGGCACCCTTGCTCTTTCGCTCCGCTAAAGAGATTGTAGTGCCGGATCGATCGCAGGCTTCTTCGGTCTCCGTTGCCTTTTATACTAACTAAACTTAGCCCAGATTCAATGGTTTGTTGGTCTAGGTGGTATGTGGTTTTCCATGAAACGTTACCCTCTAACGTCTCCGTTTCGGTTGGTTCATGTTCGCAAACCAATCGCCTGCTATTGGTATTCTTATTATTCATTTCTGTTCCTCGATCAAAATATTCAATAACCGCTTTAGATTTACCCCCCGCTGAACTACATTTTGAGCTACTACTTCTTGTCTCAAAAATTTGACGTTGTCACTTGTCCCTATGAAATAGCACAGGGCATGATCAACTTCTGCACGTGTCTGCTTGTCTCGTAGTTGTTTGCCGGTGTGAGATCCTGGCATCTCAAATTCAAATGCTAATGGATCATCACCGACCCTGGTAGAAACGTCTACATTGTCTGTGTGGTGTACGGATGTTTTCTCAATCCCATTTATCAGTAGATATCCAGCTATTTGCATGACCGTGGCATAGTGGGTTTTTGATTGAGATCCCACTTTATCATTTATTATGAGTCTAGGACGTATCCATGCCTTTACTTTCCCAGAGCCTATGGCTGAGATAAAAGTTGTTCGTTCCCAACCTAATGCTGTAAAGTAATCTTCGGCGTCACTCATGAAATCATCGTTTGGTTGTTCGTTCTCACGTATCCATGATGCCACACAAAGTCCGTTCTCTTCGACTAGTTTTTTGACTCTTTCATCAATGGGATTACCAATAGCAGTCGATTGGTTTTCAGCTAATTTTCTTTGTCTTAAATTGTCGCCTTTGATCATGCCCAATTCATATTTTGTTAGCTTGATCTCCACCGGTGTTTTCTTTCCACGGATCATGACCATCGCTTGACCCGTTCCACACAATATCCAATCTCGTTCATCTTTCTCGGTGAAGTGGTAATATTTTGATACCAACTCTACTTTGCTTTCGACTTGATCTGGTCCGAAAGCAACATCAACAAAGATGTTATTTTGAACTTCTTCTCCTACCCCACTCTTTTTGATGTCTGTAAGTTGCTGAGTCATCAGCCATATAAACACCTTGTCCGTCCTGGCTTGAGTCAGTTGGTCGATTATGGCATCTCGTGTTGTTTGATTCTTGAAAAACTCTCGTGCTTCATCGATTGCTATTATTGTGTATCTCTTATTCTTTTTATCGTCTTTCTTATTCTTTTTATTGGCTCTGAACTTTTGCCATACTATCCGTGTAACGAACACGTTCATGGCTTCACGCATTTTAGTGTCTTTAATCGATGATACATCTATTACTATAAATCGTTTTGAGATGTCTATGTTTGAATCCCGATTAATCCAACTAAATGCTCCTTTATGACCAAGCTGGAATGTGTTGTTTATCATAGAATATACGGTTTTCTGTAGATCCCCTCTCAATCCTGCTTTTAGATCTTTTTCCCATATACTGATTAGATCTTCCATAAGCGGATACTTTGTATCTCGTAGGGATTTCTTCAGGGTTTCTGGTCTGTCTATATATATTCCATATTGTTCATACAATTCAATTAATGTTCTGTTGATGTAGCTACGCTTTGGCGAGGACATACCTTCTTCCAAGAACACTGAGAAGAACTGTACTACTGTGTTGATGTGCTCGTGAACTACTGATGCCCACCCAAATGGAGTATCTTTCACGTTGTCCTCATCATACACTATTTGGAGTGGATTTATGCTTTGGTCCTCAGGACCAACATCGATTATTATCCCATCGTCCCCCGCTTCTATAGCAACATTTCGATGGTTAGTTTTTTCATCTTTCTTTGCTGTTATGAACACACAGTTGAATCCAAGCTCAGTGTATGCTCTGTACATCCAAGCTAAAACCGCGGTAGTCTTTCCAGAACCGGTTTGACCTATCACTAATAGGTGACCTGCTGGAAGCTTCGTTAAATCAACTGCTACTTGCTGAGATTGGTGTCCTTTTCTATATCCCAATCTTAGTCCAATTTGGTCTGTGTGAACGTTCACATCTGTCGCTGCCAATAACTTAGCTGCGGTATGAGACAGTGGATCTCCTTGGAACTTATTTGGCACTATTGGAAATGGTAATGCCGTTTGCATTGCTAATTCCATCATACTGGTTGGCTCTTCGATTCTTACCAACTTAGCTCCAAGTACTTTCTTAACATGCCCCGTTGCTGTTTTCATCGAGTCGATATCTTCAGCTAGTATAGCCAGTATCAATGCCTGCCCGATCATCTTTTCATCTTGGTTGTGGATTTTTACGATGGTCTCATTAACATCTTTTAGATCGGCTCGTGTATCCGCAGAGATGTATGAACTTTTGTTAGATTTTTGTTCCACGTGTTGATTGCCAATTATTCCACTCTCGGCACTCTGCAAAGAATTGGCTGCTTCATAATTTGGTATCTCGATAACTGCCGTTGTTATCCCTATTGTATAGTTGCCGATGTCGATGTTCATCAAGTCTTCAAGTATGGTTGGTGACAAGTTCTTCGGGAGTCCCTTCTCTCCGTGTCTCGATACCCCGATTACAAAGTATTTTATAATCGTTTTATCGCATACAAGATATTTGGTCTTGTTTTTATATGATGATGGAGCTATGTCTCTTGCAACTGTTCTCCATTCCTCTTTTTCTAACTTTTTAAAGTTCCGTGTCTTTCGATTAAAGTTCAGTATCTTTATACTATTCAGTATTTTTGCTTTAACGCTCATCAGAACACCCGCCTCATTGATAACATTTGTCTGTACGTCAGTAAAATTGCATATTCGTCAGTCATTCGAGTCGTAATTATCCCTGCATCTTGCAGGCTCTTTGTTATAACCTCAACAACTATTTTAGATTCATCAAATGCTTTGTCTGCATTTTTGTACTTGCCCACTCCGATGAATCCATGACCTTCCCAAAGAACCTTTCCAGGAACTTTTAAAAGTTCTTCGTATGATGAACGCAGGTGTTTCTTCATCTCTTCCGTTGCGTCTGGGTCGTTGATTGCATCTTGTATTTGGTCTAGTTCCGGGGTCTCTGTGTCGATATTGCTATATTTATGTGATTTGTAAATAATCCCCTCTGGTAGAGAATTTAAGATGTCTATTGTTCTTATTAGGTATCCCGCATGTCCGGCTGCACTTATATCGGGGAATTCGAGTTTTAACAGGGTTCCGAACTGTTTTCCATTAAATTCTACCATGCCATTGCTGTATACTGCTTTAATTGGGAATTTCGAGTTTATCTCTGTCTTGGTACATGCAAATTTATCTGCTTCAGTTGATCTTTGTATATATTTTATCCCATATTTAACTAACGCAGTTGATTTGTACAACACAGATTCTTTCATGAAAAACATGAAATAGGCGCCTCCGACTGCAAATGCGAGTAGTGCTAGAATTACTCCCAATATACTACCATCTTTGATACCATATTTTATAGATAGTGTCAACAGTTCAGCTGCTACAACTAGGAAAATAATTCCAATGACTAGCTGATCTAAAGTTATACGTCCAACGATGTTGTTTCTTATTGCTTTTAATTGTCTTGCCATTAAATCCACCTTCTCGTTACTCTCATTATGGTGTGTTTAGCTCTAGAGAATCTTAGAACTTGTTTGAAACTAAACACTATTATAATTAATAGAACTATTGCATAGATTATTATCTCTGATACTGATCCAATAACAAATCCAAATGTTGAACATATACATTTCGCTGATATATACCCCATTGTAACTAACAGCACCATACTAGACTGCAAAAACAATATTCCCATATAATAGTACACCAACGACTTTCCATATTCTCTGGTTCTAGTTGATATCAAACATGCTCCTATGATATAGCTAGACATTACAAACATGTTCACCAATACCTCCCTGCATAGCATCACAAACGACATTATGAAGTAAAAAAGACCCATCGCAATATACACTATAATGTTGTCTGGCGATGGTGTTAATGCGTGCGTTTCCATGCTACTTACTAATAATATCGATACTATGAAATAATTAAGTGTGAACGCCATTTTAATAACTATGTCAGTGAATCCTAACACAGCTATTGAAATAGCTAAACTTCCAAAATATCCTTGGATACGTATTTTTTGGTATGCTGGACTTCTATTTAGTGTTTCGTCTATCATGTCTGCTGTATCTGGAACAACTAACATACAAGCTAAATAGATAAATCCAACTGATGAATATAAAGAACAGTATATTATAAACCATAACACCGTTGTTTTTCTAAAGTCTTGAATCCCCTCATCACTCCATGGGTCTGCTGTGTGGGTAGTCACCGCATATATAAACACCTCGGTACCGGTTCCATTAAATTCATGCCCTTCCGGTCTGAAGCTTACCTCATACATCATATCTGCAAGCCACATACAGAATTTTCCTATACCATCGCATACTACATCAGACAATGCGTCCATTATTCCAAGGTCAGCAGAAGCAGAAGGAACGATCAACAGAATTAGAATTAATGCAACGACGATATGTTTCATAATACTCGCCTCCACATAAGAAATATAACATATATGGCTCCTCCAACCAAAAACACTATTTTAATCAGTGCAATCGACGGTTTAATACACATAGTCTCTTCGATTATGGTTAAATTCGTTATATACTTAGTTTCATAAGGAGTCTGCAAAGAGATATTCAATAATGATCTATTGAAGTTTGCCCCTGGTATTATTACTATGTCCCCACGATGCCATATTTGGGTCTGGTTCTCATCGGTGATCCATAAAGGATATCTTCCATCATCTATGAAGAGAACGTACTCTGCGCCTCTATCGTTTTCAGTCACTTCTCCAATCTGATCGTACCTGCAAACAGTAGATCCGTTGTACGTGACGTTTACAATCATTACATCCCTCATCGATGAATGATTTTCGTTCGCAATGTACACAGTTGTCATTGGTGAGATACTTCTATTGTACACTGTCACTGATGCGGTTACGTTCGGAATTCTAGTAGTGAAGTTTTTAGGTGAATCCACTGTACACGAAACTTTTAGGGTTTTCGTGTACGACTTGCAGACTGTATAATCACGCGATGATGAGGTTAGAGTATATACGGTGTGGCATACTGTATATTTCAACACGGTTGTTTGCGTCGCTGTAGTTGTGTTAGTTATATTGCAATCGGTTATTTTACATGTAGATTTGAAGCTGTCCTTAGTCCCACTCGACAGCTTGTATGTTGCACCCCTCTTTATAATTGGAAAATCCTTTGGTGCTCCATTAACATAGCTTACGTTGTCGATTGTGCTCATGTTCCGGAACCCGGTTATGTCAATCCACGCGGTGATTCCGTTGCTGGTCTTTGTAGTCTTCACTGGTGTTCCTTCATCATCAGCAACGTCCCAATCTCCATCCCATACTTTACGATCAAATAACTCAAGCATGAATTGAGCCATTTCAGCGGCATCTTCAATCGCTTGTGTTGTATTTTCTATTGTGTCAGCTATTCCTTTATTATCTGCCATGGCAGTTGTTGTTGCCATAGTTACTAACAACACCAAAATAAAAAAAAATAGTGATTTCATAATTATGATAACTCAATCACGCTTAAATCTGGCGTAAAGCTTATTATAAGTTGTGAATACAGTCGCAGCCCAATAACAGCAACTATAATTATCAAAAGTGCATATATGAGTCCTTTATGTGCGTCGGATTTGTTTAGCATCGCTGTTAGAATTATTCCAAGTATAATAAGTGCCGGAACCACCCATAGGCTCATTGTAAACAGGATACTTATCGCTGCAAATATTATACCCGCTCCAGAGTTCGTGATGGCGGTCATCACTGTTTCAGTATCTTCGTCTGTATACAGGGTTATGTCTGTACCCGTACTGTTTCCTGCTGTAACCAATCCAATTCCACAGGAAATGACTATAGCTGCTATGATAAAGTGTATTAACTTCATAATCTATAGGTTTTCTCTAATCGTATATAAACTTTTGTAAATCTGGCAAATTTACGAAATTACAAAAGTTTATATAGGTGCTCGAAACATCTATAGATAATGGAAACAAAAATAGAAAAGTCTGATGAATCATCGCCAGTTGCCCACTGTGTGCTCTATGAGCGTGGCGATATCCACTTAACCAATAAGGGTACGTTCTTGAAAGATGTTTTGAATGTGGTGCCAGCAGGACAGCTACAGGCACAGTTGTTTCCAGATGAACAGGTCTTAGTCATCAGTAGACTAAGACCATCGAAACTTCCGGAGAACCTATGAACAAACCAATCATTGTAGCAATCCTTCTCGTACTGGTAGCGTTGTCCTCTGGATGCTTAGAAGAAATCAGTACCGATGTGTACCGGTGTGACACTGGCAGTATGTTGTACCTACATTCAGATGGCACGTATCATGTGGACTCTTCAAGTTCTGAAGGATTCCATGGCAACTACACAAAAATGAGCGATCGTCTTTTCCTCGATGTCGGGTTTATTGGGATGAGCTTTGTGCTGATGCCCAACGGCACAAACTACATCGATGCTGATGAGGATAATTGGATCCTGATCAGCCAATAACCAGTATTTACTAATTTTAATCACAATGCTTTGGCAGAGATCAATAGTTCTTAGACTTACAATCAGTACGTTTAAGTACTTCTACGTATACGTATACTACATACATGGGCTATATACAACACAACCCTATACTCGTAACAGGTACGTGTGGGATGCACATTGTCCGGCTAAAAGCATTGGCTATTTTTGGGGATGTGCTGGTCTCTGAATTAGTTTCTTCCGGTGTCAATGATATCAAAAGTTTTTTTGTGGCTCCAGATGGATCGAAAGAGGGCTGGGAAGCTGCGGAAATCGGGGTGCTAAGCGCAACGAGTTCATTGAGTGGTTGGAAACCGGTAGTTATGGCAGTTCGGATTATGCGATATATTGGGCAGAGGTTCGGTATGGTGAAGACCTTCCTACCGAACTTGTTCGTAGTTCGGATGAAACTGCGGTGGCTCGGAATGTTTGATATAACGAGGATATTTCCACAAAACTTGTTCGTAGTTCGGATGAAAGATAATGAGGTTAACCAAATGAGTTCACAAGTAGTAAAGTTAACTAAGATCAACGTCACGGTGTCAGAAGATGCTAAGCGTGTTCTATTGGACTATAAGGATCAGAACGTTGATCTGCACAATCTCGATAGTGCGCTTGAGGCATTACTGATAGAGTTTGGAGATAAAAATGATGAACATAAATGATTTGCCGACGTGGAAGGCGTGTCGATTGGTTGTTGAGAATTATGAATACTCTACAACAAAAGGCGTAACTGGAATAGAGTCAGAATCCCCTGCACCATCCCCGCTTGAAACGTTTATTTATGAAAATGAACCAAAATCTAGAATGGATGCTATTAATTTTCGAAAACTGGTTGTTGATGTTTTGAACTTAAAAGATAGGTAGGCGATCTAATGGACAACTATGAGATTATTGAGTATGATAGAGTGCTTGCAACTGCGGAAGCTATGCAACGCCAAGGTGGAAGTTTTGTTAAGCATCTTGGTTCAGCTCTGATGGTTGCAGATCTTGTTAATTCACAGAAGATTCGCAGTACGTTCAAAGAATATTTTGATGAGTATTCAAAAATTGCCGAACAACACAATTGGTATATGGGGGATAAATGAACGATAAAGAGATATTCCCCCCAACCCTCCAATTGCTAGCAATCATTGTCGATTCTCTCTGAAAAAATAGCACCACTTCACTTCTTTTTCCGGTTAGCTCCTTTGCCGGCTGGCTGTGTTGTGCGGCATCCTCCTCTTCCTTCATTTGTTCTTGTTCCGTCTCCGCTACCATCTTGTTTTGGTTTGCCTTTCTTAGCCATTATCATCACTCTCCTAAATTATGCTCGTGTAGTTCCATCATCTTGTATTTTGTATCAATGGGTGCACGTATAGTTTTCGGTGAGTTGTTGCAGAATTGAAACGCCACTATTTTCAAGATTACAGAAAAGCTTATTACACATAAACAATTATATTATGCTGTTCGGGGTAGATGGCCACAAAGCTGTACGGTAATACCGGTTTTGTGGTCGTCGCATCATATTGTTTCGCAATCCCATTTCAACAAACATTTTTTGCACGCTATAAGTTCTTTACATGATCTCCTATTGTTCATACGACACTCTGTGCAGATATGAGTCATCTCAATATAGTTCACCGGTCTTGAGGGGTTGCTACTTTGCAAACCGTTCGGCAAGCTTCTTCGAGCGTTTTCTCTTCTTTTTACGCAGATTCTTTTTATTGGTCATGGATGTTTTGTCATTCGCAGATAACCATTGTGTAAGTAATTTCTATTATTCAGGGGGGGTTTGCTATCTATAGATTAACCACCATAAACCGATTTGCCAGTCATTGACATGAAATTAGATCCAATTGGAACAGTTGCAGTATCAATACCCAAGAACAGATATCGACAGGTGTCGCAAATATGAAACTCCGACTTGTCTTTTATCGCAGAAGTGGGCTTTCCATATTCATCAAGAACGCGAGAGTATGCGGGGATGCTCCTGTCTTCTCCGTCTATCGGGGGTTCGTACATCTCTTTCAAGTTATCAAACACGTAAAATCTATTTTGTTTCATGTATTTATAAACGGTGGAGATTCCAGCTTCCACCTCACTAAACGGAGGCTCCAGTACTACAATACCTTCTTTCAAGTAATCTGCTCTAAAATACTTCTCGGCTTTGCTGCCGCCAAACCATCCTTTCACCGATGCCGCATCCGGTTGTATCATAGCATCCTGTGCATGTTCGGCATTGCTTTTTGTGGTTATTGTCGATCCAGTGAGTGATAGTCGGTACATCACAAACACAGAGTTTACCCCATCTGCCAATGGGAAGTTGCTATATTCTGGCTCATACGGTTCGATCCGTGCTGCCCATAGGGTGCAGTGATTCACAAGCCCCGGATCTATTGCTACAAACCGTGAGGTATAGATCGGGATGTTAAATCGTTTGATAACGTGTTTGTCCACATCAAAGACATCGTATATTTTCCCAGCCGGTCTATCGTAAATCCCGCGGTACTCCATGTTGAACTGCCACTTTGGAAGTGTTCGTTTCAGGTTTTCCCACAAATCCTTATCGTAGAAGGGGTTGTCTATGGACTCGAATCTGATAACATTGACCCATTTCGACCCCTTTGCCCACTGATCGTACAGCACCCGTTTCATCCAGTTCCAACCATATATTGTGGTTGTTCCGAGTATGGGTCCTCCTGTGGAACCAACACGACCCTCTGTTTCGTTCCAACTCTTCAAAGAGAATGACCACATTCCCAGTTCGTCAACATGGATCGCCCCTGCGGTGATGCTTGCCAGGCTCTCATCTTTCTGTGCAGATTCAAGAAACAATTGATATTTGGCAGTTGTTTTGTCTTTCCGTGTTAGTTTGATATCAAATACTTTTTTTTGTACTTTATAGGTGGCGATCCCCAATATCTCCACAAAAAAATTATAGTAGGTCGGAAGCAGTTTTTTGTCCAATAACGGGAATGAAGGGGAAATCGCCATGAATGCCGCATCGCTCACCACCTCATCCTTTTGTACTTTTTCATCCCAGTCCATGATCTGTTTGTACATCCACACAGGACCAGTGACGGTTTTTCCAGACTGCCTTCCGGCTAACACGAGTGTTCTCGGTGCTGTGGACTCGAATACAAGTGCCTGTTTTGGATGGGGATTTATATGTAGCACGCCATCTATCAATTCTATAAATGGTTTTGGTTTCGACTTTTTCAAATTTTGCTTTGCCTGCGTTTGGTTCGGTGGCTTTGGCTTAGACGTCTTCGAATTCTGTTTTGCTCGTGTTTGGTTCGGTGGCTTTGACTTCTTCGATTGCGTTTGATTCGATGGTTTTGGTTTAGATTTCTTCAAATTCTGCTTCGATTGCGTTTGATTCTTCAAGCTGTTTCATCCCCCCTGTGCCCCCATGAATGACGATCTGGGTTACTGTCTTGCGTTCTTCCATCTTTCCTTCTATATGCACTCGTTTTGCCCACTGTGGGGGATCACATCTTTCCAGTATTCGCAATGCCATTCTTGCATCGGTAAGCCCTTCTTCGACCACGACCTTCTCAAGCTTCCCCCTTAATGCGGCAAACGCGGCTGGAATTTCTGATGCAAACGCAACACACCTAACAGCGTACTCAATATCGCTCGCTTTAAAATTCTCATAGATGTGTCGTATTGCTTCCTCTGGATCACCCCCGAACTTTTCTATAAGTTGAATCCCATTTGTGTTCCATCGGTGAGAGGATGCTCTGCTTATCTTAAACTCTGCTATCAATGATGGGAGTGATACTCTGCCTTTTCCTATCTCTGTCACGAGTTTTTTTATGAGGTCTTCAGACAGACGAGTCATTGGATGCTCTCTTGATTAAGCCAGCGGGCTATCTTGTTTGGGGACGTCATAAAATTTTATTTGTTTTTGGGGCAGTTCCACATAGGAATACATGAGTCATGGTTATTTATACATATCTACCAAAGACTATATTTAACTCTTTTGCACGAAAGCTTATTATGTATAGTATGTGAAATAAGTAATCAATGTCGTTGGAACCCGCTGATAAAACGGTCAAGCTTACTGCGTCCCAAGTTCAATCTATGCGAGACACTGGGTTACCAATGTCAGGGGCTTTTGATAAGTTGGTACATGAGAAAGACACTACACCAAACTTTATTATAGCGTCTGCATCCGGAAACAAGTCTATGATGGGGCTCCCAACAAAGTCCATTCCCGAGGTCAATGATCCCAGTTTGGCTATGTGGGAAATTATGAGTAAGCGGGTTATAAATGCGGATCACCATATTCGCGAAGACGCTGCACAGGATGATGTTTTCTCTATCCTTTCTGATATCACCGTTGCATGTATATTCGGGGCATGGAAAGTGGTGGCGACTGATATGGAAGACTCTGCCGAAACAATCAAGCGGGTGTATCAGCGGATCGATGAAATGAAACTTGTTCCGGCATTCAAGGGCGGGGGTGTGAATTCTACGGACCGTGGGGCACTTCGCACAAGCCAGATACATGGTAAATATGCTTTGTACCTATATCGCAATAATAAGGCTGGTGGGAAGGGCGAGATATCTGAAATAGTAAACATGTCGGTTGATGGGCTGATCCGCATGGTGAATCCGGTTGATCCAACCGACTATTATTTTTATCAGGAGTTCAAAAAAGAGGCGGACTATAAGAATCCAAGTGCATGGAAAGACGTTGAAAACGATGCAGATACGGCAGTCGTTCCATCTGAAGTGCAGCGTGTGTGGTACATCCCAGAAGGGGAAAAGTCGCGGTATGCTAAAGATGGTGATGGTGCTTTGTTGTATCCTATTATCAAAGAGGGGGATTGGGTCAATGTCCTTGAGGATCTGGTGTATGTAGAGTCCCCCAATAAAACACTAAACGATAACATAGTGACGACTATCATGAATAAGCGATACTTGACCCGGATGAGTATCATCGCTGTTCAGATTGGGATAGTGGGTCTTATAAAAATAATATTTGGAAATGAGCAGTCTCTCCCTCCACAGGCTCCGAATGAACTCATAAAGGACTCGAACCCAACCGAGTATGCCCGACAGAAAACAGTGTTTGACTCCTTCGCTGCAAACATGGCATCCATGATCGACGAGGTGTATGATGCGGTGATGAATGGGAAGCCAATTGGGTATGTTTCCACGATCCAGGTTGTGCGAGATGAGCCTAAGATGGCACTCACCGGTGAATTTATGGAGCAGATGCTCCTTATATACGATAATATCATTGCTAAAGCAGTAGGAATACCTTTAACGATCATAACGAGCGTTGGAACGGAGTTAGCAACTTCTCGATTGACAAAGAGTGTGGTAGATGTGGCTCTTTTGGACCGGCAATCTGGTATCCATGCTACTATCATGTACATCTTAAAGAAAGAATTTGAAGATGAAATTTTAAATGAAGGAATAGACATTGTGCTACAACCATTAGATAAAGCAGATGCTTTGACATCTTCACAGGTACAAGAGACAATTGCACAGGCAGCGTTTACATTACGACGTGCGGGGGCTACTTCGGACACATTGCAGAACTTCATACTTGCGAATGAAGAGATCCCGCTTCAAAAAGTAGATATGAGTGGGGATGTCAATCAAACCGGATTGCAGGAAACCGGCACAGCAAGTACAATAGTAGATGCCCCTGCCGATTCAACGGCATCTCCGGAGGTGGATGATGTATAGCACAATAGTAGGAACTCGACTCGCAATAAAAGTAAAGCTATATAATGATGAGATCCTTGACTCCACCATATCATCCACTGATACTGAAGAGGTTGTCCGGTGGATCAATGGCGCAGTGGGGAGAACTACTGACTTTTCTGACGCAGACCTCGAAGGTGACGATGCCTTAATCCGATTGGCTGCATGTAAGTACAATGCCTGTTCTCTGATGTCATCGTCTCTTGAAGGAAAAGACGTAGATAAAGAAGCGTTGGCACGAATCCGGTGCGATGAAGCTATGTCTATTGTCCGGATGTGGTGTGCAAATAATGGGATCACACCATCTTTCGATGTTGTTCCTGTAGATGACGGGGTCGTTGATCGGGAGGTTGTAGAGTACGCTTATGCGGTTGGAACTGATGCCAATTGTATATGATTATCAAAACCCGATCATGTCCATTATTTGCTGTAGCCATCCTGATAGGATGTCTTTTGCCTGCTTTTGCATCTCTTCCATACCTATCGCTATCGCGTCCACCATCTGTTTGATTGTATCCTTGCCCTCTTGAGTCGTGGTGTTCTGTGTTTCCGACTTGTTTGTGTCTGGTGTTGGTGTGATCTCATCGGTTGCGGTTGGTGAGGGGTTGAATGATGGCACGTACCCAAGAATCTCAACAGCACACTTCATTTGGGGGGTAGTGAGTCGCTTGTATAAATAATCAATTTCCACTACACCAAGTTCTTGCTCACTTAAATCTCCATCGTTGTCTCGGTCGTATAGGGAAAGTACGTTGATGTCTACCTTATCGGGTGATGTGGCAACGGTGGCTTCCATTGTGGGGGTTGGTGTTGGGTCTGGCAGGGCGGGTGCTGTTGCAATGTTGGATTGGTTAGATTGTGCTTGAAAACCTCCTTCGGGCATAGAGTATACTATCATTATTGCCATGAAAATTGACAGGAATACTATACAATTCAAGAGCCGTTTTTCAAAGGAAGTCATCGTGTTTCCTGATACAACCAACTTTTACAATTCCCAATTTTATCATGTCTGAAAAGTCGATATCGGGTGGTGTTTCGATTAGTTTCCAGCCACGCATAGTTGCCCCATAGTATGCGGTGCTTAAATCTATATCTACATCATATAGTTCTCCACAGTTTCTGATTATCTTCTCGTGGAGTGTTTCGGTGCCTATTTTGTTATCGTCGTTATCATATACGGGATAAGGTCCCATATCATCTGAATCGTCCCATATCCTGTATTCTTTTCTCATATATTCATACACTTCTTCTGCTGTGTTTGCCAAGAGGTATGTGTCGATTCCTTCTTTACTATCTTTGGGAGAATAATGCTCAAATGCAATTTTATATAGGTTCATGGTTAATCATCTTCTTCTAGATATATGTTGCATATCTGTTCATTGATTTCTGCGATGCGGAGTCTAACTCCTTGCCGTTGTGTTCTAAGTTGTCGTAACTCCTCATACTCGGTCTTGAATCCGTTATTGTGGTCATACAGTGCTATACATGCATTCCATATTGTAAGGTCTTCGGTAAGTTTTTTCTCCATTTCATGAATCTGTTCAACTCGTTTTTTTTCTGAGAATTGGTACCACTTTGGAGAGTTCGCTGGGGATTTGCACAGATTTTTTAGTTTGTGTTCAGTAGCTTCTTTAAACTTCTGTATCTCTTCGATGGGGTTTCTATGCGCAGTCCCTGATATTGCTATATAATGTCCATTATTATCTACTATAGCCCATGTATTTATGTAAGTATGTCTATTATACGTTGTTGTGGTGTATCCACAACTCATCCAACCAATTTCTATTTCATCTCCCACCTTGCCAATCTTCTCTACAATACATTTTTCTCCATTCTTCACACACTCTAATTTATATTTTAAACTTCTGAGGTTACATTCTACCCTCTGCTGATCCTGCTGTGCCTTTAAAATCGTTTTCATCTTGTCGTCCTCCTACAGTTACTATCCAACTTGAACACTGTTTGCACCCATGCCGGTGGTTCGGTCATTGCGAAGATCACCCACCCAATTACATCTGACGGATGCACCTCTGGCGGCTGCTCTTCTCTGGCTTTGGTCATCGCTGTGCCGTCTACCAGCACATCGTTCACAATAAGCACATTAAAAGGAGCTTCCCATACTGTATACTCTTCCAATGCGTCAGCAAGTCGGCATCCTGTGCGCCTGCACCCACCTTTTGAAATGCCTTGCACTATCCCAAATTCAGTTCGGTCTGCTATGAACTTGGCTATGGTAGCTATTGATTCATCTGATAGTACATCACAATCGAGTTCGAAAGCATGTTCATTGTGTGGTGCAGGGTTGAATAATGAAGTTTTGTTCATGGGATTGGAGTTGTATTCCGTAGAATCGGCTGTTTTGAATGTGCCTCCATGTTCTTTTTGGTACAAACTAGCACCACCCATTTTTGAATGTGTCATTAGGTCCACTCCGATGTAACCTTTATCAATGTCTTTAGTTTGTCTGGTACGTTGTGATGTTTCAACACACATTCACCACACAACACGAGTCCCTTATACAAAAACACTGTAGATTCTTTACCACATTCATCACATCGGGCTTCTTCAAGATGTGAGTATATGCCGCACAGGAGACCTCTACGTGCATCGTTTACTATCCCGATTGGGAGGTCGTTTACATCGGCATCACGAATCCACCTTACCCGTATGCCGATCCATTCAACTGACTCCATATCTTCGAGGAGTACTCCGGACTTGTGAGCTATTTGTTTTGCTTCTTTTGTAGATGTGGCGACTACGGCAACTCCATAATGAATGGAACTAACGTAGTAACCACGTTTGTTTTTAGTCAACTGCCCTCCAATAGTTGTGGATTTGTTTCAAATTCATCACACCAATAGGTGTGGTCTTTGTCTTCATAATCAAGTCCGCATATTATCCTTCCTTTAATTTCATCTGCGTACTTGCATACTGCACAGCATTGGTTTACTGTGACTGTTTTGTGTGTTTTGGGCATTTATATCACCTTATCGAATGGCAAGTATGGCTCTCTTCATTCTTCTTCTGTATCTTCTGATAGTACCATTCCATGTGTCGAAACAACTATCGTTTTTGAAAGTCGGTTGAGCGGTCCCGATATTTCCAAACTATCGGTTGTGGATTTTATTACAACAGCCAGTTCTGTGCCGATCCCAATGGAGATCCATTCGCCAGGTTGCATACGTAACTTATTCAATTCCATAATCTATCTCCGTTCTGTATGCATTGGCTTACCACAATTGTTTTGCGTGTTGTGGGCATTCATGTCACCTCCACATACGGAGCACGATATCCTCTTGAAACCATAATTTTTCCATCTTCAAAGCACATGTTCGTCTTCCATGGGAACGATGTTATTGAAATACTGATATCTGCGGCTTTGGCAGATTCGCGCAATATTTTACAGGGGTCATAATCTACGTCAAGATGCACAAATTCATTACAACCCCTTAATCGATCTTTCAGTTCTGATTTGAATTTGTTTATCTTTTTGTCTGGCTGACTTTTATGTGCTCGGTTAGCCATTGTATTGCACAGTACTCCCATTTTACTGTCGTCCCCATTATCAAAACTTGGTGCTTGCAACTGTTCACCCCACCAAGTTACTGCTCTCTCGATCTGTTCTTTGGTAAGTTCTGCCATTATTATCTACTTTGCTCCTTGTTTTCTTGTTGTTCTGATGTCTGCTTTCGTGCTTTGCGTAGTGCCTCTGCACAGGATGCGTGCACTACTATTCGTATCTTTCGGGAAGTCATGTGTCCTCTGTTCGGGGGGTGGTGTTAGTAGTCATAAGGGGTAGTCTCCTGGTCTCCCTGGAATACGCGTTCAAGCACATGGTTTTCAGCCGCGTCTTGATCGCCATTATGCACTCTTACAAGGGCTTGGAATGAAGAGCTACTCATCAGCAGTCCCCCATACAGCTTGTTTTGCTCTCTGCTCCCAGAGATCTGATCTTTGTCTTTCTAGCTTCAGTTCATGTTTGAGATCCTTAACCTGTTGTAGCAATGCCACAACTTCTTCATGTCTTTCGGAAAGTCGAGACGATAGTGATCTGCTGCACTGTTCCCAGTCTTTTGCAGATTGATCAGAGAGTATGTCGGATAGTGGTCTTGATTTACAAACAGAATTCAAATCCCCTTCTATTACAAACAGTATCCCACCAACACTCGGTTTTCCGGCATGTTCCTGCTCGACGCTCTTCAAATCTGGATCTGGGTCTTGTGTTTTATGTATCATTTAGTTCTCCTGTTTTATCCAAATATCACCCATGCTGCAAGGGATAATCCAACTAACCCTGCAATAACATCGACTGTTCCGTGTGCGTTGGTGTTTTGTTCTGTTCTTGACACGCCCATCAGAATATTTACAATTCCTTTAGCTATCCACAGTCCCAACATCAGTATCAACATTAGGTCATAGTTTGGGGTTATATCGATCATATTACTGTGCACCCTGTTCTTCGGCACCAGATAGCAACTCGAATTCATCCCCTATAAATTCGTTGGCAATTGCAACTGCTTCGCCTTCTCCAATGGTGTCGGGATGCTCAACAATGACTCTGATCCCGTCTGCTTCCAACACCACCCATCTTGAGGTTGTGCTTGGCGCAGTGTCCAGGGGTTCGATGTGCCCTTTGCTATGGTCTGCATCTTTGCTCCATTCGGAATCAGATGCAATATCCCGATAGAAGGCTTGTCCCCCTGCCATCAGGCGTTCCTTGAGCAGCCGGTAGTATATGACCCCATTAAACACTTTCTGCTCAAAGAATCTTCTTTCTACCAACGCTTTCGTGGTATGTAGTCGCATGGTAGGAAGCTCTTTTAGCGTGATCCATCTGTTGCACTCGAACTCCTTGCATATTGCGTAGGTGTGATCGAGTGCTTTTACTTGAAGCGGTGTTAGTGGAGTTTTTGTCATTACAAGTTGCTTATGTACTTATCGCTTAAGTAGTTTGTGGTGTGGCACTAAAAATAGGTGTCTAATGTTGGGGTATGCGCCAAACATCGATCTGCATACAGGTGTTCCCACTGTGGGTCGATCTCGAATCCTATCACATTGCGGTTTGTCCGGCGTCCGGCTTCGAGGTCTGTTCCGCTCCCCAAAAATGGAGACAGCACCAAATCACCTTCATTGCTTGAGGTTGTCATGTTGTTCTTTGTTTTATATGTGTTTCTGTATATATATTATGGATTGCTGGAACCATACTGGATATCTATATTATTAACTATGTAATAACAGTTTTCTACTCCCCTTCATGAGGGTGGTTTTTGGATCTGTTGCAGACTTTATAAGTTTCCCCTCATGACTCCTTTTAATAAGGTTTGTATTCCGAATAAATAAGAGCCCTAATTGATATGCTTGGTCAGGAACTGTTCTTGCTATCTTTTGTAATCCTTCATGTTGATCCATTGCATCATTGATTCTTGCTTGCAATGCGGAGTAGTTTGCTGCGGTGGTGGTGGGCAGTCCTTGTTTTTCACGTAATATGTTTATATCTTTAACACTTTGTTTGAGTGCACAACTTACATGCCATCTATCCCCATTCCATACACAATATTCAGGATCGAATGGATCGCATAATTGATGACAAAACTTACATTTATCAGGGTTCATTGTGCCCCTTTACCAATCCGTGCCTTATGAAAACATACCCCATGTTCATCATAAAGACGGGATTCAAGTTCTGCACCAGTCTCTATAGTACAGTACCATGTTCGTTTTCGTATATCGGATCCAGTCATTCCTTCTGCCCAAAGTCCAGCGATTCTGTACCGGATTCTTCCTTGTACTTGCTCAAATGGCGTGGCTATTATTCCTATCCGGTTTTCATTGTGCATCTTTCGTAGATAGTGTTGCACAGTTCGCAACGAATAACCAAGCTTTTCGGATATCTCTTGGGGATATGTTGTAACCATATCATAAATATATTGAAATATCTCTTGTTGGGTGTCTAATACCTCTTCTGTATGTTTAGAAGTATTATACCAATCAATTTCTTCCATCGGAAACCTCCTTGATCCTATACCACACGGCATTTTTAAAGTGGTTCTTTTTCATTCCAGATGCTTTCAGTTCATCAAGTCGGGCGACAATATGCGACTCAGGTCCACTGGACAAGTTTATTTTTTCAATATACCCATCTTGTATTAATCGTTGTGTCCATCTGTCAACGGTTATCTTATCGATACGCAGGTTCTTTGATATCTCGTTGCGATATGTTGCACCAAGTCTTTTTATTTCATTTAGTATGCGTTCTTCCATCAGTGGCATACCAAACATGTCGGGTGTTTGTGTCATTTATATGGTTGTATCAGTGTACATAGTATATATAATGCATAGCTACTCAGATTAACCTCAACTATACATAGTATACTTATACATGTTATACTGCACATGACAGTTAGCACTTAAGAAAAGATATTAGTATATTAATAGTGATAAAAACTTTTACTACTACTACCTCTANNTTATCGCTTAAGTAGTTTGTGGTCTTGCGTGGTATTTTCAGAAGTGTACGCATATACACCAACATTCTACCATAATTAGATATATTATGAACTACATATATCTACGGTATGCCATTCCCCTCTATAGACGCTGCAAAAGATGCAAAGTTTCCCACATCAGCCGATGGCATCACTCTAACATTACCACAGATCAACAAACTTGCAGAGTTGTACGATGCTATCAAAGAGTCGGGGAATGCAGACGAACCTTTTGCAGTTGCTTGGACCCAGTGGAAAGAGATATATCGAAAAGATGATGACCACTGGATCGTTGCGGAGTTTATGGGGGCAGAAGTTCCGGCAAATTACTACGATGCGAAGACTCATATTGTCAGGGCTATCAAGGTCGGCACAATAGCTCACAACCGGTTTGGAGTTCCTTTCACTGCTACCAAAGAATGGCTTGGAGAACATGCTAACGACTGGACGGGTGGACATCTAATTGCTAACCACTATGGGTTGCATTCCAAGCCACATGCAGATATAGAGCGATCTTGGTTTGACGGGGAGTTTGCGCTTATGCAGCTTGCTAATATGCATCCCGATACCGAACGTCGTATGTTGGCAGGGGAACATACTGGGTTCTCATTTGATGCGGGTGTAGATCCTACTGACCCTGACTTAGTGCACGGTACTAATTTATCTATCTTATTTTATCCACATAATCCGTCGTGCAAGCCACATGAAGGTTGCGATCTGGTAACCGCAGAGACTGAGCCACAGTCACTGCCACAAGAAGGTGTAGAGCCTGATCCAGCAGTCGTAGAAACCGATCCACAATCACAAAAAAACGGGGATCTGGTAGTTGCAGAGACTGATCCAAAATCACAGTCAGCGTCCCAAAAAGACGGTGACCCCGCAGTATCACAGTCACAAGTTGACAAATCCCGAGGTGTATTTATGCCAGGAGAAAAAACACTCACAGATAAGGAGATCGAAGCACTGAAGGCGGAAGCGGCAGAAGTCGCTACTCTTCGTGCGGAGGTGAAGAGACTTGACGGCGAAGTCTCTGCGCTCGGCACAACGATAGAAGCCAAAGATGCTGAGATCGAGAAGCAGACCGGTGTAATGGGGGAAATGTACACCGCAGAGGCAGTCGAAACAAAGGTCATTGAAGCGAAAGGGACTATGTTCTCGGCAGAAGATGTAGAGACTGCAAAGAAAGAAGCAGTAGATGCGGCACTTGTTCTGGAAGCCGAAAGGGTTGACCGGATCGCATCAGAACTTGCGTCAATCACGAAGATGTTTCCGGATGGACTCGATGACACATTCAGAACTGACATCATTGCAATGGTCAAAGAGGGCGATTCCCACGGTGCTCTTGTTAAGCTCGGAGAGATCGAGTATACATCACTCAAGGCGAGTGTGCATACCACTTCGACTGATCCTAACCAGACGACAGAAGGCGAGATTGGTGCTGAAGTTGGTGGAGTTGGAGTATATGATCCACTAACTAATTCATTCAAAGCGGTAGGTGAGTAACATGGTTCAGGCAGGAGTACGTAAAATACTGAATGATGTTATTGATGGCGACTCGGTCATCAACTATCATAATATCGAGACCGTTACCGACATGTACCCTGGTGCGTTGGTTATCAAGGGGACAACTGATTATGATATCGCGGCATGTGGTGCGGCAGGCATTACAACCGGGTGGCTTGGGTATGGATCTTGCAATGGGAATGACAAGCCAGATACGCGAGATACGATATATCTGGTAAGTGCAGAAGCACCGGTTCATAGCAAAGCACGGTATGTTCGTGCAATCTATGCAACTGCTGCTGATATTACAAAGGGTGATCCCCTCAAAGCCGCAGCAAATGGTTGTGTGGCGATAGGAACTCCTGGAACGGATGATATTATAGCGGTGGCTGCGGAATCTGTTCTTTCTGGTGCTACTCGTGTGTGGGCGGAAAGCCGGATATGAGGTGATAAATTATGGTAAACACACTAAACGAGCTTGGAAGAGAGTGGGACAAGGATATACAGCCTGTACTCCGTGAACAGAGCATCGGACGGAAACTGATACCGCTGAACGCGAAGATAAGTGGTCGTGGAATCGGTCAGACCTCCATATCGACGATGAAGTACGGGGCTACCGCAGGGGCAGTTATCAACTACAACATCCAGAACAACATTGAGGAAACCGTAGACGTCACCGCAGACACTATCAAGATTCCGGTCCAGCAGGATGATCGGACAATCGATCGTAGAGCATGGGAGTCGTATAAGCTCAATGGCACTCCTATCGATAGCGATATGTCGATGGACATGGCTGCTAAGATTGCAGCAGTCGAAGATGAACTGATCATAAACGGCTGGAAGCCGGATGGTACGAACTATGAGATCATGGGGCTGTATCCCGTTGCGAACAACACGTATGCAGGTTCATCTTTCGCTACTTATGGAAATGCTCTGAATGCGGTTGGTAGGGCTATCGGTCTGCTTAAAGCAGACAAGATATATAGCCAAGGTTGGAATCTGACTCTCAATCACACACAGCATTCAGAGCTTTCAGTGAGTCGTTCTCCGATGGGGATGTCCGAGTATAAAGACGTTGTTGAAACTCTCAATCTGGGTGGCGCAGGCGGGCAGATATTCGAGTCGAGTGCTATCACTGATGGTACTGGTATGATCTCTCCGGTGGCCACACCTTCTAATATCCGGTTCTTTGACCTGGTAGAAGCACAAGCACCACAGCACGAGCTTTGGTTTGTAGCCCCGAAGAAGACAGGTCCAATAAAGTCGAGACTGCTTGGGGCAGTGGTTCCGCGGTTCAAGCATCCTGATGCATCGACAAGCAAGGATAACTGCGTCTGCACACTAACGGGGATATGATGAAGACGCTTCTGTGCAAGATCGGGACACAGGGCTTGGCAGATGGTAGATGCATCCCCCGTGGCGATACTTATGAGGTGGACGACAATACAGCGTCCGCCTTAGTCGCTGCTAATTATGCAGAGTACGTCATTGATCCGGTTGTAGCCGATGTTGTTGAATCTGGGGTGGAATCGGATGTCGTTGATGCAGACGTCGTTGCTGAAGACGTCCTTGATGAAGATGTCCTTGATGAAAATGTCGTTGATGACGAGGTCGTTGAAACGGAGTCAGATGAAGACGCTGCATCGGTTGCAGAAGATGCTATGGCTATGGCAGAATCTGTCGAGCCCCCCACTAAAGCGAAGCGAACCTATAAACGGAGGACATAAAAATGGTTGATGTAAGATCTACCACTACAAATCTTGGCTTGATCAAGTTTTCTCGTGGACATCCTGTGACGGATACTGACCTCGCTACAAACATGGACACCATCGACACCGCGTTTCAGGCGGTTGTGAAGGTTGCTAAAGGCGATCTTGCGGCAGGAGCTGCTGATGCATTTGCGTTTGCATGGCAGAATCCGGAATCAGTGGCGATCCTCGTGCAGAGGGTAATCATTGATGTGGTGACTGCTGGAGGCACGGCGACATCTATTCTCGATGTGGGTGTCTCGGATACCGCGACTGGTACGGCAGCGGACATCATTGATAATCTCGACTTGGATGCTGCGGCAGTTACGGATCATCTTCTTGTTGCTGGCACCGGTGCTGGGGGTGTTCACAAGCTCGGTGCGATGGGCGGAACCAATGACTACATTACTGGCAAGATTCTGACTGAAAAGGCAGATGATCTGGTTGGTAAGTACTACATTGAGTACCTGCTCGTTTGATCGGAGTATCGAGTACGTCATAGCTGGCGTACTCACCATTTATATTTAAATAACCATGCAATCAGTATTAGCAGATTCAGATTACACTTTCGATGCTAGTGCGAAAGAGATAACGCTCATATCTCCTTTCGATGTTTTGGATGAAGAGCAGATCATATCTATTGACAACTTAACTATACATGCTCTGATCTACGATTCAAGGAATTTTACATATCCCATCTCGATAGCGACGGGTGTGCTTACACATACTTACGATTCAACTGGAATGGCAGATGCTGATACACTACAAATCATTGTAGATACTGGAGCAACTGGATTATAGGGGCGCATAATGCAACCAATATTATCAAAGCAAC
>LGVD01008830.1_pt3 | contig 31193 bp, 34 predicted proteins | sample 469861 | NCBI WGS metagenome assembly LGVD01 (sample SAMN03857201, study PRJNA290197) | marine sediment metagenome | biome: ocean floor; feature: cold seep; material: sediment; isolation source: sample #3730, Push core (PC) 16 from cruise R/V Atlantis leg AT-15-68, Alvin... ... | reverse complement strand
AAATCCGTTTCGCTAACATCGGCAAAAGATTTTGCCGTATTCGTTGTTTTTTTCATTACACCCTCACTGATTGTTTATACCAATGTAATAATAAAATACTTGCTTGTCAAGTAATAAAAAAAGAGTCCCGGGTTAGAGGACTCTTATCAGTGGGGCTAACAATGCTTAAAAAGCAAATAGTTAATCCATCTACAATATAACATTTTTCAATGCTTAAAACAACCTATGTACTAAATATTCCATAAGTTTTTTACGTACTTTTTATACTTCCTAATCTCAAATTTTTTCTGAATAAGCATAGATATTCTTTTAGCGATCGGTTTTATCACATTACCATCATTCGAATTAAAGTAAGCCGTATGACAGAATGGAGTTTGCCTTTGACCTAGAACTCCGATCTTGGCAACGTAATTCATGTCAACTTCTTTAGTGTCAAACAGAGGCTTTGCAATAATATCGTCTTGACCTATGATATTTATCCAAAGAGGCTTTTTAGTGATCTTTTTAATCTTGTTTTTATTACTCTGATATTCAAGATATAAACCCAGTGGCGACCCTAAAGTAAATATAGATCCCGGCACTATTCCAAAGTGAGTAAGATAATCAAATAAAATAATACCACCTAGAGAATGAGCAACGTAGATCGTATGAACCTGCTTGTCTGGTTTATCCCTCTCAGATATTCGTTTAAGTATGTTTTTCTTAACACTTGGAACTCCATAAGCAATAGCATCATTCGCATAATAATTAAACATTTCACGCATTTCTTCATAGCTTACATTGAGTTTGCATTCTCGATCGGTAAAAGTCTTTACCTTATTATCTATGATATCTGAGTAAGTTATTTCTTCAAAAGAAAGTTTAAATTTTTCTTTAGTATTTTTCTTAATGCGTTTTAAAAGATCTTCTTGAAATTCTTTAGAATATCCCTGGACTTGTTGACCGATACCATGAAGTATAACTATTTTGAACTTTTTCATAATTAAGATCTCAATTTACTTTTTGGTAAAAGATTCCTTTAGTTCTTCAACTTTCTTTTCGATCACTTCAACAATTTCTGGAAGTGTTGACGGCTTAGTTTTCTTAAACTTGTCAAGTGCCTTAGTAAATCTCTCGCTAATAGCTGAAAGTTCTTTTTCGTTCTTAGCAGATTCAAGTTGCTTTGCTACAGATCCACAAACTTCAAGAAATTTTTCACCAGCTTTTACATCTTTAGGATCTTCAACTATTACAGCCGGCTCCGGTTTGTAGTTCTTAACTTCTTCCTTTGTCATGTGAACTATATTACCGTTCTTTGGAGGATTGGTTGCGAACTTCATACCTCTTTTGAATAAACTTTTATTGCAGTTGTGGTTAATTTCTTCATAGATATTACCGTTACATCTTCTGCACATTCTTACAACGGTTAACTTTTTGTCTTTTGACATTTTTAATCCCTCACTTATTTTTTAATTTAATTTATCTTCATTATTTGTGCTTTCAGTATTTGGAATATCTGAATTGATATTAGTTACCGGAATAGGCTTTTCCATGATCTCAGTTTTAAACCATCTATGAAATGCTATAGAACCGTATTCTTTTACAAGATCATAAGTCAAACCACCCAATACATAGGCAAATAATAAAACCATGAAAACAATAGCTCTAAATGCTTTTATATCTTTTACTGTGAAAACCGCATCAATCAGAAAAAATACTGGAGAGAGTAATCCTTTTAAAAATCCTACTATATACTTTTTCATTTTTTAATCCTTATGTAAATATTTTACTTACCAAATCTAATACCGGGTGTCTTAGATCGCTAATAACTAACGCAATGAAGATTAAGGCACCTAAAACAAACTTAAATGGATGATCACTTATCCATAAACCTAAAGATTTTTTTTCGAGCTTTGTAACTCTACCATTTGTCTTGACTGTTTGCTTGTGTGTATCTTGCAACAACTCATAAATTTCTTTATTGGTTATTTCCATAAATACTTCCTTGCTTTTATCTTTTGGCATTCCATTACTTTCCTATTAGTCACTTAAGACTTTAATTTACTTAGTGTATTCTGTTAAACTACCATTACCATCTTTTTGTATGTGACCATCAATAAATTCTACATATACTTCACTTGCGTATTCATTATCAGTCGCTGCTATTCTTGTAAGTTTACATTTATATAACGTACTTACAGTTGAATTAACTGCGGGTACTGTTCCTGTTTCGTGTAGTTTATGAGTACCGCTGAAATCCGCATCCATTAAGCATTCAGTTGTAAATGGACTTCCTGTAGGTGCACCCCACGTTCCATTTACATAAGCTGAAATAACATCTAATTGAAATTTGAACTTCTTAGTGTCACCATCATTCGGAGTTGTATAATGGAAGTGTGTTTCTAATATAGAGTCTAACTTCATAGCATGATAACTTTGAAAGTCAAAGAATACATAATCATTTACTGCAAATCCTAATACAGGATATTCAATACCACTACCAACTCCATGATTATAATACCTCCAAGTAGGAGCATTTGATGGTGGTGTCTTTGCATTACTCAAACTTACTTGAATATCATCCCACATTACACCATCATTCGTTAATCCACTCTTTGCTTTATATGACATAATTTACTCCTTGAATTAAAGGTCGCACTTAAATCGTTTACCAACTAATGACATTCCTATCATGTAAACATTCCCTGTATTAGTATCTAAAGCATCGCCACCTATTCTACTCAATCTAACCTGAACTACTTTGTCGGTTGAGCTTGGTGTAGGTAATGTAAATAAAGCTCCTACATATCCGTCTGCCGTAGTTGAAACGGTCACTGCATTATCAACATCCGTTCCACTTGCACTCATATCATCATTATAGTCAGTTATTAAATAAGCAACTCTCCATAAAACATTACCCGTATTCGTGTCAGATGTAAATGCTATTCTGATACTCAATGGCTCTGAAATATCTACATATTGAGGTAGCCTGTAATTTGCACAGGCAATATCAGTAACGCTATTGCTATATTCTAATGCTACACCAATTCCGTATGAAACTAAAGTAGCTCCACTTGCAATTCCTACAGGATTTATAGAAGTTGCACCGTGCTGTATTACGAATGTTCTTGGGTCATTTTTTCTATAATATGCACCAATAAGAATAAGTGATATTAGAAATATTAGAATAAGTTTCTTCATAATCAACTCCTAAAATACATACCAATTCGTACCGTCACAATACAAGCTTATTGCATCATAATCACTTGACGATACAAATGTTGCACTACCATCTATTAAAGCACCGCCCTCAGTGTCTATTGTAATGCTATTCGTTGTTGCATTACCAGTATCTTTAATTACAATGATCCTACCCTCTACAACTTGAGCAGTTGGCAGTGTTAAGCTTGTAACTGCACCTGTGGCTGTATAGGTCACATTGAGTATATAGTCACTTACTAATAAATCGTAAGTTGCAGCATTAACGGTTGTAATATTGACATAATACCCACCATTAACAGCTAATACGCCAACACTTAATTTATTTGGTATAACTACAATTGCCTGACTTGAGCTATCTATCCATGTTTTAGCAGAAATAGCCCTCACACTATCAATCGCCGCTTGTGTACTGTCTGACAAATCTTCATTTGACGGTACGCCCTCAATAGTTCCTACTACATTTTTAGATAGTAGGTTAATGTCGCCACCCGCAGTGACCTCAACACCAATACCACGCTTTCTATTACCTAAGAATGCAGAGTTTTTAGGAATTGTTTCACAAAATAAAATAGATGTCAAAACCAATACAAGTATAAACTTTTTCATAATATTAACTTCCATTTTTTATTAGGGTCTTGCGCCAGGTAAAGTTTTCACTGAAATATCTGTAAAAGTTGCAGTTGTACAATCTGAGGCATCTGTCATGTCATCGGTATTAGCAACCCAGTCAACATCAGTAGTTGCTCCCACAATTATATATCCTAGCTGAACATTATCTGCTGCGGCATCCGGCAAAGCAGCCAAAGCCAAAGCAGAAGTTGTATAGACTTGATCCGCACCTGGAGCTAATGTTGAAACTGTCCCGGCACCGTTTACCTGAACTAAAAATATACCGTAGAAGATCCCAGCTGCAGCACCTGTATTTATTGTGTAGGCTGCTGTGAACGTAAGATTGTCTGCTGCGGCATCGGAATATTGAACTCCGTCAATTGTGTAATATGCAGTTGTAGTTGTTTTGAACTTTTCAGCAGCAACGCCACTTATAAGGATTGTACCGTCTATAAGTAATCCATCTGCAAGAAATGCCTGCATACTATCAACTAAAGCGTAGATACTTGAAAGCGTTCCTGAGTTGCCTAAATTAACACTTCCTACTGTAGTTTTAGGCAATAGGTTAATGTCGCCACCTCGAGTAACTTCAACACCCATACCCCTTTCTTTATCTCCGAGAAATGCAGAGTTTGTCGATACTGCAAGAAGTCCTGTGATTATCAAAAACAATGATACTAATAATAGTTTTTTCATGAGTTTTTCCTTAATTTTTAATTTTAGATTTTAAAAAGGCGGTTATAAAAACCGCCTTAACATCTTTACAAGTTATCCTATCTTGCTATGAAGTGAACATAAGCATCATAGCTATAAGACGAAAGATCAGTTGTAGTTGTGACTTTTACCTTACAGAACTTATTGATTGAACTTGAAGGAACGTAATTCACAAACTCATAACCATCAGCTCTTACTACAGGGCTTCCAGTTCCGTTTGTGTAATCAAGCAATGCCGGCTCAACAAGCGTAAATGAAGAATCGTCTGCACTGTCATAAAGTTCAAATTTTAAAGTTGCTCCGTTTGCAATAGTTACAGCTCCATTTGCTTTTATCTTAAGCGCTAAAGCTGATTGCACTTGACCAAAGTCAAAAGAATCTGAAGTATAGTTAGTTGCATTTGGTAATGCGGTTGCTTGATCTACATAGGAATCTTGAAACTTAAGATCTCCTTGAAAATCAGTGTTTATAATATCTACCATTTTTAAGTACCTCTTTTTAATTTAATTTATTTAATTACATTTATAAATAATGCAAGGGAGCTTTTCAACTCCCTATATTATCTTACAGATTTGATTCTAAACCATCAGAGAAATTCTCACTTGTTACGATTGGAATACCTTTCCATTCAACTATATTCATACTATAGTTGCCAAAGTTCATCTCAGCTTTAGTTACTTGAGCTGCATAAGTTCTACTGACATAATCTTTTACTGCTGCGTGCATATAGATGAATGAATTTGAAGACCTTGCTTTTGCATCTCTCAACATCTTGTCCAGCATAATGTCAGTTACTGGAGCTTTAGGTAATGCAGGTGAGCCGGTCAAAGTAAGATCGATATTCTTTACACCCGAAAGGAAGTCTGTGTTTTCCAACTGAAATCCAAAGAAAGTTTCAAGGATGAATTCAAATCCCGGTATCGTAGATCCGTTCTTTGTAATATTACCCAGATTACCACCGTTATTAAGATATGTTTCAACTATCTGCAACACATCTTGAAGGGTTTTCTTTGCTGGATTGAATAATCCACAATTCTCTCCCTCTTCCCATCTTACACAAAGAATACTATAATTTTCATTGTTAGAACCAGCCGCATCTTGAAGCTTTGAATTAGCCTCTGCAATTGATCTTATGTAATTATAGATAAGTGCAAAGTCGATAGCTTCAGCAGTTGCTCTTGTAATCTTAGCAACCTTAGAACCGAAATACTTTATTGCAGCATCTTTCAACGGCATTCCAGGATACATTGACATAATGAAATCCTTTCCCGCTGTCATTTTACCACCATACTTTCCAAGATCGGTTTGACCTAGTGAAGTTTTAGATCCTATCTCTGCAAATTGAGAATCGAAATCCATTTGTTCGATTGCGTCAACTTCAACAAGCTTTTCAAACTTATTAAAGAATCCATGAGTTGTTGGATAAAAAGGTACAGTTGCAAGTACTGATGCATCTTTTGTGATCATGTCGATGTAACTCAATTGAACTGAATCCTGTAATCCAAGTTGATAAAGACTGTTTTCCATTTTTTACTCCGTGTTTTTATTTATTCTGCTTTTATTTATTCTCCAAGTGAAGCTGCTACTAAGTCAGCACCCTTTAATAATTTACTATCACCTTCAGCTCCGGTTCTTTGATTATTTCCTGAACCGGCATCATTAGAACCTTTTGAAGTTTTATAATAACCTCTTTCAGTTGCGATTTTATTCGCCCAGTCGCTTAAAGGTAGTTTCTTGTCATCTTTAGTTATAAAGCATTCTTTAGCTTCATTCCATTCAAGATCACGTTCTGCTTTTTCTTCAAGGTCTGGAATTGAATAATCATTTATTGAATTGGTCTTTTTTTCTTTGTTGTAGTAAAAATCTCTAAGAGCTTGATTTCTTTTCGATCCCATTTTTTCAGTTTCTAAACCATTAGCTTTTTCAGTTGAAGTAGTTAGATCGGTTGTAAGCTTTTCATTATTCCTTTTAAGATCTGCATTCTCAACTGTTAAGTCAATTACCTTTTGAGCATTTTCGTCTGGCTTAGTGTCCTTGTTGGCTTTTAAAGCTTTGAACTCTGTAAGGCTTTTCTGAATATCTTTTGCATCCATATCTTTGAATGGTTCGTAACTTGTTTCAAGTTCCTTTACCTTATCTTCAGCTTTTGTCAAATCGCTTTGAACGGTTTCAAAATCTTCAACTGATTTAATTCCTTCGATCTTTGAATCTATACGGATGAAAGCTCCGTCTTTTTCNNTTCATAGTAAGACTCGAATCCTTTTGGTATGTCTGCTTTATTAGCGTACTTCTTCTTCATTTTTAACCTCTTTTATTTGCTTTTTATTATTATTAACTCCACACTGATAATATACAAAATTTAAACTCATAAAACAACCCTATGGACTTATCCCAGCTCTTATAAATTCATCTTTATATAATCCGTACAATTCAGATACATTCAATTGTTTGCCACTCACATCTACGAATTTACTCAACTTAAGCTCTCCAGACCTGAATAATTCAGCTTGTTTTTTACCTAATACTTCATTCTGAAAGCTATTGTCCTGAGTTTTCAACCATTGTTCGCCTGTGGTTTTAACAGGTGTATTACCTACATTCGCCTTTGACCATGCAACCCTTTCTTTTTTAATTAAAGAATTACGATCTTTTACCGATAAAGAACTCCATTGTTTTTTAGGGTCTTTCAATGCATTGGCTTTCAACTTTGCATCTTTCCTGAAATCAATATCTCTAACTCTCCTAGTTCTTGTATCTGTAATCGTAGGTCGGTTGCCAACTAAAGAAATGCCGTCAACTACAGGTATCCTTACACTTCTGCAATTTCTATGCAGTGGCGGTTGTGGACCTTCTGCAATTAAAAACAGTTCACCGTCAAGGCTTAAACATATAGTTGTAGTTCTACCATCTAATACGGCTGTATAGCGTTCTTTTTTAATTATATCAGAATTAGCTTTAGAGAACTCAGTCCTTGCATTATTTACAATTCCTTGAGTTACGGTTCTAACAATAGCTTTTGCATTGTTCCGTGTAATATTCGTCACACCATTTTTATACTGAATGTTTTTAGAACCTATGATCTCATTGACTATTTTATACGGTGCTTTTTGCTCAACTAATCCGGTTCTAATATTTTGAATTATACGTTCAACATCTCCGTATTTTAATTCATCAAAATAAGTTGCAATGGTTTTGCCGTCAATCGATCCGTAATTTAGAAGATTAACTTCATTTATATTTGGTATGGCCATTGAAAAACCTTTGATACCTATGCTATTATTATAAAGCGATCTCATATATTTAATTTCATTATCAATGATCTTTATTGCATCTTCTGAATATTCAGTCGCTATAGGATCAAATGCCAAATTTCTAACTTTTTTTAATCCAGCTTCAAATTTTTTCCAGTGAACGCTTGAAATTTTAGTATTTGTCAAATTTAATTCAGGAATATATTCAGTCAAATAAGCTGAAAGTTTAGGATTGTTCTTATTCAATACAGAAATAAAATCATTACTTTGTTTAGATATTAGCCTAAGCAAATATACTTGATGCCTAATTAACTTGTCGAATATTACTGTATTGGTTGGTTGCATTTGTTAAATATACGAAATTACAAGCTATAAAACAACCTATATGAGTTTCGCTACGCGTCCCTTTCCATAGCTTGTTAAGTATCTGAATTTGTAAACAATTCAGATAAAAAACAAAGACGAATAAATGTACCTTGCGGTCTTTTATTCGATGTTAGTGAAAATATTTAAAAGAGAGAAGATGAAAAGATGGGAGATAAAAACGAAAAATATATTTTGTACTTAGCAGAACATTATCATTTATTTAACCGTAGGATGTTTTTTATTGGCAGTTTTAGCTATTTATTATGGATATATTCAAAATGGCTAACATTATAAAAATTATAGATAACAGTACTATTATAACATTTAATTTAATAGCAGTATTATTTCCACTGCCGTCAAGTTTACCGCACTTCAAATCCGTTTCGCTAACATCGGAAACATGGCATTCGCTTTGCTCACGCTTATTTCCGTTTTCGTTGTTTTTTTCCATTTTTAACCCTCACTGATTTTTAGGTAATGTAATAATAAAGACAATGATGAACTATTTAGTTCTCCATTTGGAAAGCACATCGCAATTAAATGTCCTAAGTGCGATCGTAAGATCACTCATAAATTTAGTGGGTTTGACGAACATCATATATGCGTCTTTTGCAGGAGTTTCTTCACTATAAAGGAAGTGGAAGGATTTACTATCTTGGGAGAGAGCGAAAATGTAACTACTTTCTTCGTCAGTGAACGTATGAAGATTAAAAAGTAATTGAATTATAGATTTGTACGCACTTTCAAATGGTTGGAAATCTATTATTATTGGTTTGGTTTCTTGGTTTTTTCTGGTATTCGTTTTTGATTTGGATTTCATATTATCTTTATTAGACATTATTCTATCGAGATGACACTTAATCAAATCATGTAGTAGCTTTGTTTTATCTTTTCTTGAAAGTCCGTTGTTTCTGAACTTATAAGCCAAATCTTCAACGCTAGGTTTTCCACTACCGCCAAGTTCAGAGTTGACTTTTAAATCCGTTTCGCTAACATCGGCAAAAGATTTTGCCGTATTCGTTGTTTTTTTCATTACACCCTCACTGATTGTTTATACCAATGTAATAATAAAATACTTGCTTGTCAAGGATTATATTTATCCTTCAAATCCTGAGTCTTTAAAATCACTTTCAAATTCAAGTGCATCTTTTGCCTGAGTTCGACCGCCTTTTTTTGCTAACATATAAAAGTCTTCAATTCCTAAAGTGCCTTGAAGATATGAAGTTCCTAATTCAAGATATTCTTTAGTTGTCATTTTGGCAATATTGAAGTCTGTAAATGGTTTTATAAATTCCTCAGTTACAATTATTTTCAAAGATCCCCAATCTTGAATATAGTCTAACATTTTAAGAATACCCTCATTTCTTACATGAACTATAGTACGATAAGCATTACTTTGATTGTCCATTCTCTTTTCAAGTGCAATGCCGGACTCTACCTGTGTCTTTTCACTTATCTGAATGCCTTTAGACTTTGCCATTTCTAAACTTTTATTCCAGGCATTTTCTAATATATCAGCACCGTCCTTACTTGGACTTATATAAGCTATCTTACCACCTGTTTTAAGTGGAATTATACCATCGGCTTTTATTCCGTTGGTTATTTGCTCTTTGTTTAATCCGGTGCCGGATAAAGCCGCCCAAGTTTGCATTTTGCATTTCTTCTTAAATAAAGCACTATCTTGATAAGCATGAAGTGATAAATCTACTTGAGAATATAATACTGGAATATCTAAAGCACCGTCAATATTAGTCGCATTGATCACTACAAATGGAACGTAATTCAATTTAAACCCTTTGTATTCCGGTTCTTCATAACTTGGATGTGATGCTCTTTTTGCATAACTTTTTCGATAATCCTTATAATCCTTTTCGTCTAAAGTAACTTTATAGTAATTATTTTTAGGGCTTAATCCATGAATTATATATTTAGTTACTAAAGAATATTCAAGAGTTTCTTTATTCATTTCATAAACTTGACTTCTAAGCTCTACAAGATCATATTTAATATTGCCGTCTTTGTCTGTGAATTGATTCCAGTTGAATATATCCAAGGTGTTGTAAATAGCTACTTTAGGGAGTTTTGCATTATCTAAAACATAAGCCATTAAACCGATCCTTGACATTTCTAATTGACCAGTTGCTATAGTAGCTTCAAGGTTATTTATTCCAGTGCCATTATTAGTTATATTGGATTCGTAAGATTTAAATGCAGTTGGTAGTTTGTAAGTTGACGGTTTTGCAAACATCTCACCTAAAATATTATCCCTGCTTTCTCTTGGAATTTCACTCCAAATAGCACCATTGAGAAAATCAGTATATTCTTTAGCACCTTGATATGCGTTGTTATTCACCTGACTTGTAAGCTTTGGCAGGTAAGTATCTTTACCATCCTTTACGGTCTTTGGGTCGCCTAAACTGATCAGATAATAGCACGTTTCCCAATATGATTTTTTAACATCATACTCAGGGTGTGAGCTTACTGTAACCGCTATTGTTTTTTTATTTGCCATTTCTATACCTCAATTTTAATTTAATAATTTTTAAGTTCTGCGACTGCTGAAAGTCTCTCTGGAACTCCCTGAGTCTCTATTCTTGCCATTACTTTAATCCATACATTTTCACCTACTGGATGTGTATAAGATGTGCCTTTAGTGTCAGAAGTTGTAGGATCGCTTGGCTCGCTTGGAGTTGAAGGAGCTGTAGCCGTTCCGTAAGTATAAAAGAATGTTGTTGTTGTGTAAGTTCCGGGAACATCTGCAAAACTAAAAGTTCTACTAGGAGCATCGTATGTAATAGCCGGAGCTGACATTCTTTTAACTAATATAGACCATTTTTGGTAACTTTCCCAGTAATCAGGTACGCTTAGAGTTTCATCAAGTCCTGTTAAAGTTTCATCATAGCAAGTTTCATCTACGATAATTGTACTATCACCTCCACTTTCAGTAATAGAATTTACGGTCAAAGTATTATTATTTAAACTCGTATTCGCTAAAGTAATTGAATAACCTATTTGAACTTTACCTGTTAAATCTTCACCCTTCCATAATATGGTTTTTGTTGAAGCTGTAATTGAACTTGTATTATCGGTATTCGTAAATACAAATGGAGTTGCACTTCTAAGTCTTTTAGAGCTAAGCTTAACTATCTTATCGTCTAAAGCTCCGAAGTCGGTAGTTTCTAAAGTTGTAGTATAGTCATACTCCTCAGCATTGATAAGGTTTTCAACTCTTTTTAGAGTAGTGTCGGTGTCATCCCAAATCTCAACTGCATAAACAACCCCACTTTCAACCGTGATACTTGAATCGGTTTGAATTATTTCTTGATACCATCCAGTCAACCTATTTCTATTAAGCCATTCGATCAAAGAACCATCCGCAACACCTATCCAAAGAACCCCATCATTCTCATAGCCATACTCGTTAACAACAAAACCACCTGCATTGTAAGGTCTTATTGACCTATTTTCAGGTGTTAAACTATTAGTAGTTGCATCGACGGGATTTTGCGAACCACTTAAAGCTTCACTCACTAATTTGAAATCATAAATAGAATCTACATCAACACCTCTGAATTCTTGAGAACCTGACAATTCACTATCAATCGAGAAAAAATATACAATAGAACCGTCAGCATGATCTTCTGGTAGTGTATCTTGCATACCTCTATAAACACTAATAGTGTATAAATCTTTTGCATAAACATACATTATTTCATCGTCGATTAAAACATAAGCGCCACCACCATAAGGATGCCGTGTAGTGATAGTAAGTTCGGTATCGTTATAACCAATAGAACCATCTAATGATGTTGAATTATTAAACATAGAACCTGCACTATACTGAGTAAAATCAGTATCTACGTGCAATTTATACCACAACCCAAAGCCTATATAATTTTTAGGTTGTACGCAGAATGCTATGATACTAGATAATGATTCGCCTAAACTTGTGTCAGGTGCCGGATCAGTTCCTCTTGTTATAAAATATGGAGCTTCTTTTATAATACCATATTTTACATCTATTAATACAGGATATTCAGGTTCATTATCTCCAGAACCCATAGAACCCTCTCCTATTCCAAATATATCCTCCATTACTGATAGTGTAATTTTTTCACTACCTCTACCTGCTCTTACTTTAGATAAAACTCTAAATGTAACTTTATCTAAGCCATTTCTTGCATCGGTTAAATTAAATACATCTCCGGTATTATATTCGTCATATTCTAATGGAGCTTCAATTTGGCAAGTATGTAATTGAGCAGTTGAAAATAACACTATTTGAGTTGCCATTTTTAAAGCATAAGTAGGGTTCATTAGATATGGCATATTTACAACTTGCGAATTTATCCCTATTCTTGAGATACTAGAATCATCTTGATACGGTGCTGCTTTTAACTCAAAGTTAAATCTATCGGTGTACATTACATTAACACTATTAACAACCTCAGCAGCATCTTCTTTAGTTAAGTTTTTAACTACTATAACATCAGAGGCTACAACTTCAGGAAGTGTTGCGTATGTATAATCATCTCTAAATAATTTTATTTTGAAAGTTGCTGAATCCATATCAAAGTGCATATCTCCGATTGCGTATGTATGCAGAAGATCATCAATCAATTCTCTAGCAGCTCCATTGACATTATTATAATGAAAACTAACACCTATTCCATCGGTAAAGCATTGATTTGCAGCAGCTTCAAAAGTTGTACTGTCAATTAAAGAACTACCATTCCCACCACCGATACGTTCAGAAATTATAAGTTCTCTTATGGCATGAATAACATTTAAACCGTAACCACAATGAGCTTTTAAAGGTAGCCATTGAGCCGTACCATCATGCTGTATGTCAGTTCTTTTTACGAGGTATTGGTTGGGGGTTGGGGTTGGTGGATATATTGCATTTCCTGAACCTATTAACTTATTTTTCCACACAATTCCAACTACACCCCTATTAGCCGAAATTGTAGTTCCTTGCTGATCGGAGGTTTCTAAAAATAAATTAGGTGTTTGAGAGTCGCCACCAAACTCAATGTCAATATCAGATATTTTTATGTCTTTAGTAGTTATTATTTCAGGATCGTAATCATACTGATCTGTTCCAATCGATCTATATGCTCTCATTATTAAAACATCGGTTTCATTTGAAGACCATCCATAGTATTCAGGGTCGTCAATATCACCATTCCAATCACATCGATTAGCAGCACCATCCAAAAATATAAATTCCAATGAATCTATATTACTTAAGCATAGCTTTTCTTGGAAATTACACCAATAACTAACCCGAACATCGGACGATATAGTATCACTTAATTTGTACCATACTACTTGAGGGTCTTTTATATAAGCATATCCAAAAACAACCGAAATTCCTTCACCTTCTCTAAATCTAGGAAAATTAGAAGTGTCGTCACTTGCTTTAAGTTTTTTAGTTTCAAATTTATTGTACGCTTGATATATTACAGAACCAATAAATAAACCTGCTTTAAATACCATTCCCCACATATTAATTCTCACTTATTGGATTAGTTAATATTGCACCTGAATCATCAATTATGGCTTCCATTGGATTGTTTTTCATGTATGGATCACCACCAAAGTTATCGGTATTAGAAAATGTAGTGCAGTCACCTGTTAGTAAATGATCGCACTTATCATAAACATAAAATGTAGTTGTAACTATCGCATCGCTAAATGGTCTTAATATTAAAACAACGCCTGTTCCCGGATCTTCTATAATATCCCTTTCTTCACCATCGGATGTAATTATCTTAGATCCTAACCAAGTGTCAGGCGTTCCGGTGTTGAAAACCGCAGCACCTATTGAAACTCCGTCTGTAATTCCTGTGATAGTTCCGGCTGTTTTGTGAGAATTTGCATCAAGACCACACTCATCACTATATAAAACGTGAGGGCATTGAAACGAAAATATTCTTTTACAAACTCTTTTATTCAAAGAATCCCACGGCGTGCCAACTATGATCTTAGTTACTTGATCGTTCTTTTCAGTACCAACTATATTACCGTACCATATTCTTTTATATAGAGTAGGGTTGTTGTTCTGAATTTTGTATAGATTAAGTAATATCTTAGCACTTTGAAATCTTCCTACCATATCACTGACTAATTGAAGTCCTGTATTGCAGGTAATTTCAAGCTTATCATCATAAGGGTTTTGACTTTGATTTATAGCACCATGAGATATGTTGGAGGGTGTGTAGGAATCGCCATTAAATGTACTGCTTGAGATAGTTCCATTAACTGTTAATTCGGTTCCTAAACTCCCAAGTATTTTATCAGTATCATACTGTTCAAAATCCCACTCCTCATTACATAGTTTCATGTATGCTATACTTGCATCTTTATATCCAGTTATAGATCCATTGATGGTTGATACGAATAATTTTATTTTATAATCCGGTAAAGTTCCTATAACTCCAACTTGAGTACTTCCAACTTGAGTACCACGTAAAGAATATACCGATATATCGAAATTACCTGCACCATCATTCTCTATTACGAGCTTATTCCAATCATTTGAACTGCCAGCTGTTATAAATTCAGCATTGGTAAATGTTTTGAATGCAGTAACATTTCCATAGAACACTCTTAAATCATAAGTTCCTGCAACTAATGAGGTTGCGAATAAAGTTGTTCCATCTGATACCGAATATAATCCATCAGTTGAAGATGTACTATGCTTAAACCATATCTCAAACGGTTCGCTCGGAATAATATCAATGGGCTTCTTAAGGGTGTCGATATAATTATCCGTAGCATTTGGAGTTACGTAATAGCCTTGTGCTAAAGTCATGTTACTCTCAGTTCCTGAGCAATAAAACCACCCATCTGTACCATCACTAAAATGATAAAGGAATATTGAGTGGCTTTGTCTTTTACTATTTTCATAGGTATCGTATGACATTAGGATTGCACCTCTCTAAAATTTAAATTTGCGTGAGCTTGATTATTCTTATATCTGATATCTACTTGATCGTTATTTAAACAACCTTTGAACATCCAACAAATAAAGAAATTATCATAAGTAATGTCAATGTCAATTCCAAATGCAGTCGATAAAGTTAATTGCTCTGTATCTGAATCGGTCTCTGTCAAATTACTAATATCTGAATAGTAATAAGTTCCTTCATGCCAAAGCATTATAGATCGATCAAAACCATCGCTTGAAAAGAATTCTAACAACCCTTTATTATCTACATTGATCACAGTTTGACTACTTACAATATTTGCCTGTGGCTCAAAGTCTTTTTGAAGTGTAGGAATCCAAATAGCTCTTTGTTGACCATTCATGTAATTTATAAGACTAAGCATATTTGCAATCTCAACTCTACCTTCTGCTTTTAATCCCCAAGTCTTAATATTGATACTTTGCTTGAAGTTTTTATAATACTCTAAAGCTCCGTATTTAAAATCAGTTGTTATCATTTTGACCTGTAAACTATTTGATTTAGCATTACCGTCAAAGTAATTACATTCGGTCAATACCATTATAGAATCATAAGTTTCGGAAGGTGTGTAGGTATTGAAGCTTAAATTACTTATAAGCATAAAGTCAAGTTGGCAATTGAAGTAAATATTTCTCGGAGTTGCTGACCAATTTGGATTACCTAATAACAAAGCTTTAAATACAGGTATTATTAAAGGATTTGTAAATTTAATAGTTGTAGCACTTGTAAATGTGATTTTATTATTAACAATACTTTGAATTGCCATTAGCTCATAAACATCTTTAGATTGCCAAATCAATAACCACCCATCTACTACAAAATCATAATTGGTAGCTGTAAATGTATCATTAGGATCATAACTTAAAGATTCGTCTAAAGTTGGATCGGTTATAGCAGTTCTTTCAGTATTATAACCTATAATATCAGTGAGTTTAGTTCCTGTATTTGCAAATAAGAAATGCTCATCTTCATAATCTCTTACAAAAGCACTTACTTTTATAGGAGCTGAAAGTATCGAACTTGTGAAATTACTATCAAAAGCTACCATTTCAGGACAGGTAGGGAACTCTAAAGATCCATTCAGCAAATAGTTTTTATTAACATTTGGTGAACCGCCTGTTATTTTTGCAGGAAATTGACATTGGCCAGTGTAGTCGCAAAGTTGTTGTTCGTATGCTGCTATTTGATTGAAGAATGTAGGACCTGATATATTTGTCGGAGTCGCATCATTACCACTTACAGAACTATCAATAGTTGCATCGGTGTAAGGACTTCCCGGATCACTTTCGTTCATACGATAAAAAGCTAAACAGTTACTACTTGTAGTTGGATTGTCTGTCATTGAACTGCAAGTTTCATTATATAAATAACCTCTATCAGTGCTTGATAATACTTTATTATATATTACCATATCTTTAATAAATCTATTCTGTAAATATACAGGAGTTAGAAGATCCCATTTACCTACATTGAAATAATCAGTTGAGCTTCCTGTAGTCGGACTTGTGACTGCTGTTGAAGGTGTTCCTGTTGTATCTACATTATCTATATACAAAGTGTAAACACTTGCACCACTTACATAACTTCGAGTTATAAATAAATAATGCCATCCTGAAGCTATAGGAACTGACCCTGTAGTTAAAACGTAATCCTGCAATCCACCTGACTTAACTGATATACCAAAGTTTCTACCTAATGCTGTAGTTTCAATAAATATCTCAATATTATTATTAGTATCTATATACTGAGTAAGTAAATAATCATTTATAACACCAAGAGCATCGTTGCCATTATACCAGAACCCTATTGAAAAGTCACCTGTTGTGGTTATTTCTTTTAAAGGTGTAGCTTCAAAATCGTCAACACCATCGTATTCGTGGTGACCACCAGGAATACTGCTTTCTTCCCATGCAAAAGCCTTTGTAGGATTTGTGGGGTCTTGTCTTACTATTGCTCCGGCATTCCATAGATCAGCACCAGCTGAGGTTGTATAGTGAGTAATTCCATCTGCAATTAAATAACCTGTTGAATTTAATGGATTACTTATAGAATTATCTAAGCTGTATATTCCGGAAGTGTAACCTGCTATTTCAAGTATAGTACCACTTGAGCCAACGCAGAACTTTCCAACTTCTTCAAGACCTAAATGCCATTCTTCACTATCTATTTTTAAGTAAGAAATACCTGTATTTAAATACCAGCTAACACCGTACATATTCATTATGTAGGTATTTTGTGTTTGAGTACAATCTACGGTACTCGTGCTATCAGTCCATATTTGAACATCATTTTCATCATATAAAGTATAAGTTACACCTGTAATAGTTACATCCATTTTCATCGTAAGCCACGTTGCATCATAGGCAACTGCATTATATAGGCAAACTGAACTATCTCCTTTATAGCAATATATTGCACTATTGTTATCAACTCTGTATGCTCCAAGTCGCGATGCACCATTATAACACCCAAAATATGAAAGCGTTTTGTTAGTGTCTGCTATATAATAAAATTTAACAGTTAAAGAACTATAATCAGTTACGGCTTTCATGGTTGTATTTATATACTGACTTGTACCATTTGGCTCTAATATATACCTTTGGCGTGGCTCTCCATTTAAAGGGAAGTAATCACCTAAAGCATCTTGAGCAAACCAATCTCCGTTACTATCTTGAATAAAATTATCACTTAATAAATGAAATAGTATATCGGTATCACTTATCGAAGTAGTATTATTTATCGAAGCGTCGCCTATTTCAATAGTTTTATTGTATGCTTGAACTTGATCCCAAATAGGTAAATAGAATGCACCCGGATTAAATAAAATACTTTCTAGTTTGAATGAATCGTTCTTAAAAACTTTATATAAACATTTGTATGATCTTTGTGGTGTGGTTCTATTTTTCTGAATATATTCGTCACCTTCTTTGGTTTGCAATACAGAACTGTTATATCTAAGATACTGATACAAATCACTTTGAGGACTGTAAGGAATAAGCTTTGTTGAAACGCTTGGAGTTGTGGGAGTTATGAATGGCATTATATATTAACCTCTTCCATATCTGTGCATTGTTTGAACTATTATCCTTTCATTTTCAGTAGATTGTAATTCTTGAGTTAATTCGTTTGGATCACTTAAGAATATAAATTTATTTACAGGTTGTTGACCACCACCATTAACTGCATTCATTGCATCGTTTCTAGAAAGTACTCGACCATTTACGCTAGGAACATCTATTTCAGTTCCGTATTCACCTGTCATTCTTGGAACTCCGGCACTATATTCACCACCTAAGGCAAAGGCATTGGCAAATCCACCTGAACCGCTACCAATTCCAAGTAAACCACCACCTGAAGCTCCAAAGCCTCCAATGTCTGCAATATTAGATTCAGCACCACCACCTAAACCGCTTAACATACTAAAAAAGTTCGTAACCATTTTATTGGTCATCATTCGAATTATCTGAGCTGTAATTGAATTCATAAAACTTGCAAAAGATCCCTCGACACCTGTAAACATATCACCTAAAGATTTAGATATATTACTTGAGGAAACATCCATTATATCTTTATTTTCCTGAGCAAATGTTTTAATGCTTTCAGTTGTATTGTCAAGAACTTCTTGAGGGATAAGGCTTTCAGTTGAAACGGCAGTAGTGTCGGTTATTCCAAAGCCTGTAAAGAATGATTTATTTATAGTTGCTATTTCTTTGGCAGTATCCTTACTTTCATCTATTAGTTTTTCATTTTCTTTTTTTAGCTCAGCTAAATTTTTTCTATAAGCTTCTAACCAATCTATAGAATTATAGGTTTCGATAATATTGTCTATATTACCCTTGCTCGAATCTATTATATCTTCCCAATCTGACATTGTTTTCTTATAAGCACTTGCAAATTCATCAGCACCCTTGCTCATACCTTTGAAAAAGTCACTTCCTTTTTTCTGATAGTTCTCATCAAAGAAATCAAATAAATCTTTACCGAGTCCTCTAAATGTACTGTCCCATGACTTAGCAATGGCAGTCAATCCACTATCATAAGTATTTACAATTCCAAACACTACCTTTCCAGTAGCATTAAGCACCTCGTTCATAGAATCTACATAGAGAAATACAAATTTACCTACCATATCTCCAAGCATTCCAAGTTTTGCAAATAAATCTCCAATCCAATTATCTCCACTAAGGGCGCTTGCCATTGCAGATGTCAAATCTTTGAGTATTTGAGTCAACCCAGCATCGCCTAATTTAAGCATTAGTTCTTCTGATACCGACTTAAGTCTTAAGAATGCAGCATTTAAACCACTATCCATAGTTTCTGCGGCGGCTTTTGCAGCACCTTCAGCTTCTTTGTTTAGTTTTACAAATTCTTCTATCTTTTCATTATTCTTTGCAAGTGCTAAAGCTCCGGATAATGCCCTTGTAGAAAATATCTGTTGAGCTGCAGCGGCATCCATTCCGGCATCATTCAAATTCTTAAAAGCCTGTGCAACTGTATTATTTTTAAGAGAAATATCCTCGAAAGTAAGACCAAGCCTCTCAAGTGCTTTATTAGCTGAACTTGTAGGAGCTGAAAGGCTTAATAATACTTTACGCATTGTAGTACCTGCCATTGAGCCACGAATACCTGCATTAGCAAGTACGCCTAAAGTTCCGGCAGTTTCTTCTAAAGATACGTTCATTGATCCTGCAACCGCACCGGCGTATTTCATTGACTCTGCAAGGTCGCCTACTGTTTGAGCTGAATTGTTCGCAGTTGTAACTAAAGTATCAGCTACTCTATTGGTTTCGGTTGCTTCAAGTCCAAATTGCCTAATAGTTATAGCTGCTAAGTCTGAAGCCTCTTGAATTCCGATTACACCAGCAATAGCTAAGTTTAAAGTATCGCCTAAAGCTGCCATACTCTCAGCGGTTGTAAAACCCGCCCTCGATAAAGCTAAAATTGCTTGACCAGACTCACTTGCACTGAATCGAGTTGTAGCTCCCATATTACGAGCCGCTTCACTCAACATATCGAACTCTTGAGCTGTAGCGTTGGTAACTGCCTTAACTTCAAGCATCGTAGTGTCAAAGTCACGAATTACGCTAATAGTTTGCTTTAACCCTTGAAGACCAACATAGGCACCTGCTAAAGCTATCATGGCAGTTTTCATGCCACCCATAGCACTCGTAGCACCTTTACCAGCAACTCCAACCTTAGTTAAATCCCTACTAACCTTTGAAGCTCCATTGGATGTAAGTTGTAAGTGATACCTTTCTATTGCCATTTATATTACCTTCTTAGGTGGTTTAAGTAAAAAATCATCTGGTAATTGTATTACGGTTGCCTCGATTATTCTCTCAACCCAGCCAAAGTCTTTTTGTTGATCTGAATGACCTTGATTGAGTTTATTTATGTACGGTACGTTGTTTGTTAAATTTATACTTTTATTATTAGAGCTGAATTTGCCAGCCTCTGCTCTTAGTTTTGAAACCGTAGCGTCGCCACCGTAATCATTCGCATCAATTTCAGATAGAATAGGATTATCAAGACTAGGTAGCCAGTTTGCCCTTGCATGTCCAGTGTTACGTGGTGTATTCATAATCAAAGAAGATCCTATTGCAATAGCAGTCTTGCTCAACAAAGTACTGATATTACTCTCAAAGTTCTTTTGAAGCATTGCAATATCAGTTCCTAACATACTAATCGGTTTAATAATTAACCTCTTTGTTTATCTCTGGCTTGTTGTATTCTAGTTGTATCGTAATCCCTATACGCTTTATCTATTTGCATTAAAATAAGTTTCAGTTCTTCGACCTCGTAATCTGAGAAGTTGTAGCTCTCTAGCTTCATTTCTATTATTGAAACTGGTATTTTCTGAGATAATCCAGTGCTGAAGTAATTCCTCTCCGAATCCAGTTCCCAAAACAACCGCCACAGCAATAGTAAATTTTCTTTGGGTTCGATAGGATTTAAGAGATGTTCCGGGATCTTTTGAAAACTTGCTTTCATTGCTTCGATATTTCCGAGTTCCTCTCCGTACTTTAACTGCCATATCAAACCCTCAATTAGTTTTTTGCTTCAAGAGCCTCAACTAAAGCAAATTCTTTATTTGACATCAATCTTATAATCAAAGTTCCAAAATGCTCATCATAATCTTTCATTAGACTGTAGATATCACTTGAATTTCTAAGTATTTCATTTACTTTGTGATCGTTAGCATCTCTGATTGCAAGAATTACAGTTCCTTGTAAAACATTAGCAAAGTCTTTTTTTGTTCTTTCAGGAACGTCATTAGTTCTATCTGAAAAATCACTTAAGTTAACTTTACTTTTAAATAACTTCGAAGTAAATCTTTTATTGTGAAGAGTTATAGGTCTGCATAGTAATTCAATACCCGGACCCAATGTAACCCATTTACCTGTTTCGATTAACTTTCTGTCAACGCTAAGATTTTTCTTGAGTAGATCCTTTATGCTTTTTTTCATTTTGTTGCCTCACTGATTTAAAAGTTTGCCGGGCTATTTTTCAAACCCGGCTTTATTATTATCTGTTAATTATAAATATCTCTGCTGCTGTCGGTACTACTGAAGTATCAGCACTTTCATTCACATTATAATCCACTCCGGCTACAAGTTCCTGAGTTGCTACATTTTCAGCATAATCAGTGATTTCGTCAAGTCCAGAAGTTGTATTGATTAAGCTGTCAATACTAGGTTCAGTTGCCGGTGTACAAATTACAAAATACCATGATCCTAAAGCTGGTTTAGTAGGAACTTTAAAATTGCCGTTGTAATTTGTCGTAGTTTCTAAATGATCAGTTGTAGTATTGATAGCAGCTGGATCTACAACCCATCCAAACATCAAAGGTGGATAGTCTGCAATATCGTCAATATGAGTTATTACAATCTCAGAATCGTAATTGGTATTCTCAACTATTGCATCATAACTGTAATCAGCTTTAACACTTGAATCGGTTGCACTTCCCGCTTGTTCGTCACCTTCAAGTTTTGCTTTAGGTATTTGAATCCTATATGCTTGAGTTCCGTTTGATACCATAAACTCAAAATATAGCTCACTATCAGCAGCCTCAATCTTAGAAATCTCATCATCATAAAAATAAGATGCGAACTTACCTGAGATAGCACGTTCACCTCTTGCAACTCCAATAGCTCCGTAGTTAGGTGTTGAGGCATTTACATTATCGGTGCAAATTCCATGCTCAGGAGTTGAGGTATTATCGATATTTAAACTAAGATCATTTACGCATTTATTGCCAATTACATTCATTATCGCAAAGTTTCTTAACTTTGGAAATACCATAATAGCATTTGTTGACTTAGCTGTAACTGTAGTATTTTGATACCATGTAGTACCAATGCTTCCAGTATTCCAGTTCATCACCTTAGTCCACACATCATCAATACCGTTGAATATCTTTTGGTAAATGTCTGCGTGATAAGTTTCAGAGCCGTCACCAGTTCTAATATAAAGAGAGTTTCTACTTCCTGTAGAACTTGCCGGAACTGTAGTACCATTAAACCATGAAGATCCGTCTGGTATCCAAGTGAATATCAATGTAGGTGCATCAGTTCCATTATCTAACCAAACACCACCTAGAACTGTATTTATTAACCATTGAGCCGTTAAAGTTGTTGCAACCGGATCGACTGTTATTGCACTCCATTGTTCACTAGATGTAAAAGCATTCGAAGCATTCATGGCAGTGCTTGACCATGTTCTCAATGATCTTAAATACAAAAATCCAGTATCTGATTTTAACCATGTAGACTCGTCACCACCGAAGATCTTGTCTGGTGCAATCGTATCTTGATAGCCTAATTGTAAATCTCTTTTTATTTGAGTAGTACCATTTGCATCAACGGCAACCGTATCGAGTTGCTTTCCTACAATACTCAATGCCATATTTACAATACAATTGATCGTATCAGTAACATAAGATCCTTTGTCATTGATTAACACCCTTCTTAATGTTAGCCATTTATTGACCGTACCACCCTTAATAATACCATCCGCATCAAAGTCACTTGACAATGAAGCTTCCATAACTATCTTTTCAGCATCGTCACCTGTTAAGTTCATGGTGAATGGTTGCTTAGGATCGGTTGCAAGTTTAACCTTATCAGTCACTGCATTAGTATCTGAAAACTCTCCTGACTTTTCCCTGGTTGCGTTATTTGTTGCAGCTTCACTCTTGCCCCTTAACTCAAGAAACGTAGGACTGAGTTGCAATCCCGAATCGTCTGTTTGCTCACAAACAAGTAATTCAGTCAAGCTTGGATTTGTAAATTTTGCCATAATTAAACTCCATTTTATTATTATTCTATTATCTCAACTGTAAAAGGGCAAACTATAAGCTTTAATAGCTTACCGTCTAAAGTTCCGTTATTGCGTTTTATTACACCTCTGAATTTTATAGCACCGTAAATGTAGTTATGAAATAAAGCTCTTACAAGTGCGATCAATCTTATTGCTTCAGTTCTACCAACATTAGAAGTTAAAGAAAGTTGAAGATTAACTGTCCCGGACTGAATGTTTAAGTTCTTAGTATTACCGTCAAAAGTTCCTAGTGTAGCTTCGTCACTTTCAACACCTATATTATATTCAAGAGTATTGCCAGAAGATCCGTCTTTTGCATAATACTCACCTATAAGAACCGCATCTTCTTCGTCCCAATTGTCATTTATGTAAGTACAAATATGATCTTCAAACTCTGCATAATTCATAATTTATTCCTGTTCACAATAGCAAATATGTATAAGTTTAGTTGTGTAAGGTTCAAGTGGTTTTTTCTCAAATATTTTATAGTTATTATCAGTTAATTCTATTCTGTCTGAGATTGAAGGATCTACACTTAATCCCTTTGCACTTATGATTATCTTAACGTATTTATGTATTGATGTATATCCAACAGCTATTACATATTCTTTATCAGCTCTTGACATCGGTAATCGAACGCAATTTATTCTAGTATCTACCTTAAGGTTAGGTTTTTTGTCAACCGCAGATTGAACTCCTGTAATCTGAGATAGTGTAGCTTCAGTTGTGTTAAATCCAAATTCCTGAATTAACTCCTCAGCATCGGTTGCCATTTCTGCATAATCAAATTTTTCTACCATTAAAGATAAATCCCACTTTGAATTACTAACCATCCACAATTTATTACATTTTGAGCATTGCCAACTACTAAACTATCATAATCAATCGATCCGAAATATTCTATAACCTTTTCAAGTACATCTACTTTAGTTTTCTTCATTTTAATATCTGAAGACGCTGCTGAAATATCACCGTAAATAGTCAATATTGCATTGTCGATCATGTAAGCCGCCAACTCATAACAATCTATTTTAACTGGCTCCGGTATTACTTGAAGATATGCACCTGTAGGATCATTAGGATCGTAAAGATAGTATCTTGGGAACTGAGTTCCTTGAGTACTTGAAACTTTCCAACCGATGTATTTATATTTATTATTTTGATAATCAGTTGCACGGATTAAAGCAGCTTCAACTGTAGCTTGTGGATAATCATCGATATTGCTATAATCAGTACCTCGATCTAAATGATAAGCCAAAAATGCAGCGTAAGTTACATGACTATTTGCATTATCAACTGTGCCTGTATCGTTTTGAGCTAAAAATGCCATTTTGTTAATCCCTCACTTTTTTATTAAATATACAAAAATAAGGCTTGTAAAACAACCCTATGACAAAAGAAAAAGAGAGCTTCACGGACTCTTTTTTAAGTTATAAAACATATATTAAATTTAGGTTGCATCAACCGTAATCCAGTTGGATGTGATCGTTGTTACACTTTTGATAATCGCAGGATTCATCCATTACAGCGAATGAATAATCTTTATCGAAAAGTGGTAATGGCCAATTAAGGTATGTTGTTAGTATTATTTTCATTAGAATAAAGTTTTTTCTGCTAGTACACTTTTAACATTATCAACAGCTATATTAAAATAACTGTCTTTGAGTTCAATCCCGATCGCTTTACGTTTCATTTTCAATGCTTGATACAATTCAGAACCTATCCCAGCAAAAGGACTGAAAACAGTATCATTCTCATTTGACCATAATGCTATGGACCTTTTAATAGTATCAAGTTGTAAAGGACAAATATGCTTTTCGTCTGCATTATCTCTTGCAGTGGTGTATTGGAGTGTATTAGAATAATTTATATCCATCCATACAGGACTTGCCCATTGCTGCCATGTGTCAACATCGATATTGAGATTAACAGGATCGTTTCTTTCACCATCTTTTCTAAATATAAGTAAGTAGTCAGGTATTCCAACTCTTGACATTGTAGCATCTTTTCTAAGTTGTTTATGAAGTAATCCAAGTGCTTTAGTTCTTTGCATCTCAATTACAGGATTTTTCCAAATGGTAACTCTCGAATGATATATGAATCCCACTTTAGAAAATTCTTTTATTAAATCTCCTGTATAATCTCTCAATCCGATAAATCCCTCTTTGCCTTTTTGTATTGGTAAATCCATACAATGAATAGCAATATTTCTACCTTGCTTCAATATCCTATACAGTTCAGGGATTAAATACTTAAAATGCTTAAAATATTCATCATAGTTTCTTACATTTCCAATATCTTCTACTTTATCAGAGTAAACATAAAGATCTGAGAAGGGTGGCGAGAATACGCTAAATCCTATACTCTCATCTTCGATCTCTTTTATCCTTTCTATGCAGTCACCTTTTAAAATAGTGCAATTATCGCTTTTAAAATCATCATGGCTGTGGTTGATATTAGTTCCTATATTTGTATTATTGATTATATTTTTCATTTCATCTCTCATATCATTAAACATTATCTCTTTATTTTTGATCGTTTTAATTACGTTCTGCATTGTATCAGTTGTGATTAGATACACATCAACATCTTTAATTTGACCAAATCTATAGGATCTTCTAATTGCTTGGTAAAGTTTCTCAAAAGAAAAATCTAAGGATGCGAATATTTGATTGGAGCAATGCTGATAATTTAAACCCATTCCAGCAATTTTAGATTTAGTTATCAATATCTTGTATTTCTTTTGACCAAATTCAATAAGATTTTTTTCTTTAATTTCAGGCTTATCAGATCCACGAACCTCCCTAAAATCATATCCTTTTAGCATTTTTTTAATCAGATCAGCTTCTTCATTTTGATTTACCCAAATAATACAATACTGGTCTTTCAATTCGTCAATTATTGCTTTCACCCTATCCATTCTTTCAACTTTGGTCAATCGAAGCTCTTTATTAAATCCAGTTGCATTTACCGCAATATCATTAAAAAGCATACCATTATCTTTTTTATCGGTAACTACTTGATATTCACGATAGTTTAAATTAGGCAGGTCAAATGCTTTGCCATCATATCCCAAGTCTTTGGGGTTTACAAGCACTGAAGCCCATTCGCCTATCCAAGAATAAAAGTTTTTCTTAGCATGGTTTTTAATTCTCCATTTAGCAGTTTCGCCACCATCGTGAACAAAATACATTGACAACATTTCATTCCTTGTCATTCTACTTAAAAACTCTGAATGATTACCAAGCTCCATTAAATCATTTGGGCTTGGAGTTGCAGTACAAGCTAATTTGTATGGAGTATTTTGAAAACTATCTATGATCTTATTTTTAATCTTGCCTGTAAAGTTCTTTAGAATTGAACTTTCATCTAAAACTACACCTGAAAAGATAGAACAATCTATATTATCTAATTGTTCGTAGTTTGAGATGTAAATGCCATTCAATGAATTTTCAGGATTTACAATACTCGTATTAAACTTTTCAACTTCAATGCTAAATTTCTTGCCCTCATTGATCGTTTGACCTGAAACTGCCAAAGGTGCTAAAATCAATACTGGCTTCCCTGTGTGCTTACCAACTTGATATGCCCATGCAAGTTGCATTAAAGTTTTACCTAGTCCGGTATCTGCAAAGATCGCATACCTACCTTTTTTTAATGCTAGTTTGACTATATGCTTCTGAAAGTCAAACAGATTTTTATTAAGATCACTCTCAGATACTTCAAACCCTGAGTCTTGAATGTTCTTAACTTTACTTCTTATAAAATCTTCATACTTTTGATTTTCCATTTTTAACCCTCACTGATTTTTAGGTAATGTAATAATAAAATACTTGCTTGTCAAGGATTTTAATTATTTTATTGATACGGTGCAATGTAAGTTTCTTCAGGTGCAAAGCAAATTACTACACCCTCTGCAAGATCCGGGCTTTTAGTGCCGTCTGGAGTTTTATCTATCATGATCTTACCAGCTTTTGAGTCTTGAAATCTTACCTGAGCTAACTGCTCCATTATATCAGCCAAGTTAGCAATGCTTGATGAAATACTTATAAGTTCTTCTACTGGATATTCCTGTTCTTCATTTCGCATCCTATAAGTATTTTGAAATAATACTCTCAAATACCACCACGCTTGAGCCTTTGCGTTTTCAAACATATCTTTATTTGTAAATCCGTCAATATATTCTTCGTCTGGTTCAATTGTGCTACTACCAGCGTTCCAGCCTTCTACTTCAAATTCGACAACATCATTTTCGTTAAAAAATCTATCAGTATCAGTCTTGAATTGTGATCCAACACCAACAACATCAAATTTTAGTTTTTTAACTTTATACTTTACGCAATCCCTACAGGTTTTTACTGCTGTCTTGTCTAACTCGCCTTGCTCTCTACCATAACTATCATTAAAGAATAAAATATTGCCGTCTGCAATTGAAAGGGAGTTCAAGTCACCACCACCATCTGACAAATCTTGACCAGCTCTTATTTTTCCAGTACCCTCAAACCCTAAAGCTAAGTGAGAATCAATAGCTGCTTCGATCCAGTTGTAAGGTATTACAACACGATCAACCGAACCTATAAAGTCGCATTCATATTGCTCTTTAAATACGTGAGCAATACCTTTGGCTGTATATTCAGCCAACATATTTTTATGCCATTCCTTATCCTTTCTAGGATCATCATACCAATAGCACCATATAATCGGATTGTGCTTATTTCTTACTGTGCTATGAAATATATTACCAGTTCCTTTAGGTGTTGAAATATCAATTATGTGATCAGTATTACCAGATAATGCAGCTTCGCGAGCCTCTGCGTGTTGATATGAAGCTTTCTCATCATTATTAAACCATGAAGACCTACCACCCATTCCAATATCATCACCCGCCTTGCCAACTATAACAGAATTATTTTCAGGATTGAAAATATTCATTAGTTTACTATGTTTTTTAAAATCAAATCCTTTAGGGATGAATATTGAAGGTGTTTTTCTTATTTGATATCTTGCCTTTTCCAGTATGCTATTTGGGTCACCTAATTTATCTACTGACTCAGCTTTATTTGATCCAAATCCAGCAACTATATTACCGTAAAATGTCCAACCCCACCATCCAAAATGAACAGATAGCCATGTAACCCCACCATCACGAGCTTTTACTATTGCGATTCTAGCTTCGGGAGTTCCCGGCTTTGCATGAATACAATCATAAAAACCGTCAACAATCTCTTTTTGCTTATCCCATAACACCATTGGTAGGTCTGATAGTAAATTTGGATCTAGTGCGTTTCTAGGGTCTTGTGTCATACATATATCCTGAATACAATCTACCGGATGGGTTTTGTAGTGTAATTTATAGGCAGAAATAAGTTTGTGATTACCTTCTAACCTAAACAACATCTTTTGTCTACGTTTAAATTCAGCTGTATAGTCCGGATTCCAAGTCATTTAGGTAATTCCCTCAATACTTGCCTTATTGATTTTTTTGCCATTACCATGACTAAATGAGCTATCTACCATACTTTGAGTTAAAGCAATAACATAACATCCATTCCCAAGCATTTGAACTATCTGAAAGCCATTATGGCATTCATCTACAAACTTCATACTTTCACCGGAGCAATGACTTTTACATCTTGGATCGTAGTTTTCACAATTTACATTTTCGCAGATCATAAATTACCTACCTCATTTATGAAGTGATATAAGTTGAAAACTCTTTTAAAATCAGTGCAGTTTCTATTGTGTGGTTGATCGAACAAAAACTTATATTTTGCATTATGATTTTTTAAATTACCTGGGTAATCATCGATAATAATATCAGCTTCAACTTCATTTTTGTTGGCTGCGTAAATAACAGGGATAAAAATATCATGTTTAAACAACCATCTATCAGAATATTTTTTGTTTGCATCATTGATCTGATTAGATACTAAAACTAAGTTGTGCTGGTGAACCATTTCTTCTAAAGCAGAAATTGACTCTCTGTAAATCTCAGCATCTTGAAATATTTCTTTTCCATATTCGGTAAATAACCATACTGGATTAACTCCAATGCATTTAACTAAATCCCAGTCGTTTATATTGTCTTCAATAAACTTTTTACCAAAAAAAACCCTGCAAACCTTTACGATTGCTTTATTGGTATTTCTGATCACACCGTCAATATCAATTATTATTTTCATTGCAGTTCCTTTTCTTTTTGCTTTAGTTTTTCTTTTATAGTCTTTATCTTTAGAAAAAAGACATTGCAAGTAACGTCCTTTTTCCTTGTGTTGTCTGACATTAAAAATTCCATTGAGTTGCTATTGCTTTGGCTATGCCTGGAAATGTTTTACTTCTAAGTTTTGACCTTTCTTCTTTTGGTAATTTCCAGGCTTCTGCATACCAGCCAGGCATTGTCTTTCCACTCTTAAATTCTTTTCTTGGTTCAGGTGTTACAACATTCGTAGCTTTTAATTTAGGAAGTCCTTTAAGCCATAAGCAAGTTTTCTTTTCGTAAGGGTCGCCAAATTGCCATGGTTGTATTATTTGGTCAGGTTTCCTAAATTCACTACTCATTATTCCGACTGGATTCTCTATTGCTATTCTTTCACAAACTGCATTTGCTAACATTTTAAAGAATTTAATAGCATCCTTTCGGTCTCTATGTCTTTTGATCGCTTTTTCTCCATATCGTTCTATGTTAAACCATCTATTACCGGTTACTGTAAGATATGTACACGGTGGAAATGCTATTATCATATCCCATTTTTGTTTTAATAATTCTGTAACATCTTGCTTTAAATGCCATTCGGGGTGTCCACCACTACAATCTAATATATCACACGAAAAAGCATCATGACCTAATTCCCTAAACTCTTTTGTAACTGCCTGGCTTTCTTCACAAGCTAAAAGTATTTTCATTTTCAATTCTCCATTTTTAACGGACAGACAACAAAGCGAAAATATAATATTGTTGCACAATCCTTGTTTTTCGCACCACCGTTGTGTGAAACTATTGTTCTTGTATTACTTCATCTATAAATTCTATTGTAGTGGTTTGTATTTCAACTTTTTTACAAACAGTGAATTTGTTTCCTTTGAGATACTTCATATTTTTCATTGAGCTATACGATAATCCAAGAGCATCACAAGCCATCTTCAAAGAATTATAGATTGTGTTTCCTATTTTTACTCTTTTAGCCATTATATTCTCCCATTATCTTAGTGTTTATATTATCACTTAATTATTATTAGTCTTAAATTTCCACTATCGTACAACTATACAAAAATATCATGCCTGTAAACTTCGTCACGTAGTTTTTTGATAACCGCTAGACATGCTCCCAACACTTGCAATTCTTTCCATTATCAGATTGGTTTATCCATATTTTGCAAAATTCTAATGACTTACAAGTGTCACACGATCTTACAACATTGGCAAAAGTCGGAGTCTTTCTAAGTTTCTTTAACTCTTTTTGTGCTTTGGAAAGTAGTAGTTCTATTTTGAGTAAATCCTGTCGTAAATTCTGTCTGAGTTTGTGTATATGCTCTTGAACTATCTTGCAGTCATCAATATTACAATCATGTGTTAATCCACACATTTCTTTACACATATTTGTCATCTTATCCTCCGTTATTTTTGCCCTATGTTGTACGAAACTAAAATCACTTAACTATTTTAATTTCCCTTCCAAGCTCTTGACATACCTGAGATAGTGTTAATTCTTCGACTGTTTCATTAAATACTTTCACATATCGCAGAGCATAGCCGTCTTGCTTC
>LGVD01013511.1_pt1 | contig 31616 bp, 30 predicted proteins | sample 469861 | NCBI WGS metagenome assembly LGVD01 (sample SAMN03857201, study PRJNA290197) | marine sediment metagenome | biome: ocean floor; feature: cold seep; material: sediment; isolation source: sample #3730, Push core (PC) 16 from cruise R/V Atlantis leg AT-15-68, Alvin... ... | reverse complement strand
AGATTTTGGCAAACTTCATTTAGTCCATCTTACTGGTTCGGTCAGATTTTGGCAAACTTCATTTAGTCCATCTTAATGGTTTGGCAAACTTAATTAACCCTCCTCCTGCCCCCTTTCACCTTTTAATTCAAAAACCACACCTTTTAATTCAAAAACCACACCTTTTTCTTGACTCCTTATTAAAAAAACTCTAAAATCAAAGGAATCCATAGCATTTCTCTTCAAAAAGGAGCCAAACCTTGACATCACGTAACACAGACTTCAATAGGAAATTAGGAAACCTTGGAATCAGTAAAGGCAAGCTGGACGAAGTACCAATTGCTATGTGGGACGCAGTCCCACTATGCAATGAGGAAACCTGCCCCATCGCCGAATCATGTCCATACAACAAAACAGGACGATGCACAGTCAGAGTTAAATATCTGGCAAACGTATTCGATGCTGTATCAAACCTTCCAGAAAACTTAGACCCTATAACTATCTTAAAGATAGGAATGCACATCATACCGATGTACTCACAACTTTGCCGCTTCAAAATGGAGGAATACAACTCCCCCACAATGGTGGCAGATGCTAAAGGCAATCTTAAAGTCAATCCGATATTCCGTGAAATTCGAGAGACCATCAAAGTAGCCAACAGCTTACTCCAGGATTTAGATTCTACAGTGAATGGCCTACCAACCGATGGAGATCAAGAATACTACGACTCGTTGTTCACTGAACCTTCACCAACCAAAAAACCACGAATTAAGAAAAAATGAGCAGACTACTAAAAAGAAAACTACCGGAACCGGAAGAAATAAACTACCGCTCAGGTGGAGAAGGATTTTGTAAATGGTGTGAAGAGAACGTCTGCATACCGGTATACCACAACAACAGCTACGTACCACAGTGGACACCCATGTGTTGCCTTCCAACTTCACCTAACCCGAATACTGGGCGTAGCTACCATTCCTTCTGGGAGAATCAGAAAACCGTTCTAGTTAAAGCCCTTGCTATGAGAGATGGACGGTTTCTATATAGGCTTATAATATTCTGCTGGCAGCGAGGTGAAGGTAAAAGCTTCATTGCTGTGTTGATACAATTATGGAAGTTCTTTTGTTTTCCTCGCCAAATGATCATGCTAGGGGCCAACAGCAAGGAGCAGACAAAGTTTGTCCATTATGATATTATGCGGGACTTCATCCTAAACTCTCCTAAGCTTCTTAAAATTATAGGTAGAAAGAACATCCAAGAAAAAGAGATTAAACTCCGGGATAAACGTGGTAATATAGGCTCATTTATCCGTAGCATTTCAACCAGTACCGGTATTGTAAGTAATGTTACCGGGTACACCTTTTCTGAAATGTTTGATATGACCAATCCAAAGTTCTTTGTCCAGCTTGACGGTTCTATTAGGAATATACCCAATGCTTTAGGAGTTATTGATTCCACCGTATCCACTAAAACCCACATCCTCTACAAGCTGTACCAAACCTTCACTAAAAACAAAGATCCATTCTTGTTCTTTTCTCATCGGTTTTCCCAGAATGCCAGTTCCGAAGATTACTGGAATCCGCAGATGACCCAACAACAATTAAACTCCTATGAGAATAAATTCCCAAGGGCAGAATTTGAACGGTATTTTAAGAATACCTGGGAGGCCGGTTCTAACCGATTCTTCACCAAGGAAATGATCCAAGCCACTCATTACTTCGGTATTAATGGTACCCTCGGCCAACATCAACAAATCATTGATCTGTTGAAAAAGGTTAACAGCCGAGATTCCAAAATCCATGAAAGAATCCATGCAGACAAAACCTATATTGATACCGAGGGTATTGCCTTAAAACAATCCTTAATAAAAGTATCCTCAGTCTACACCCTGCACAGTTCACATCTTCATCCACAGAAATGTTCACTAGCTGAATTAGAGGCTCTTTCTAACCTATACAAAACCGACTTCGCAATACTTGTAGGAATAGATCGAGCTGACCCTATGAAAACTGACCTTACTGCAGGTGCTCGTACCATTGTTACCGTCACCGCCAAGGGTCTACCAAATAGTAGAAACAATCCAGACATGTACCTTGAAGAAGGACTTGTTAAGGAATACATCTACATTCTCCTTCACCTTGCCCATATAGAATCCAATGAACTGAAGCATGTTAAAGCCACAATCAAGTCTTGTATTGAAGAGTATGATGGAGTGGAGAGTATATGCTCTGAGCGATGGGGCATGTGGGATGTTAATGATTGGTGTGCTGAACAGGATATTGGATTTGAAGCTATCAGCCCAAGCTATGACCGACAGAAAGAAGCCTTCAGTGAATTATGGACTTTGTACAAGACTGGAAAGTTTAAAACACCATCAGTTCATGTTCCCGGATCTAAAGAGGATGATATACTTGAGGAAGAAGCCTTGAGATTTGATTCCAATCCATTTAAGAAATGGTATGGATCTGCTGAGAAGAATGAGAAGCCAGGTGTCCAAGATGACGTGATCTACAGCCTTGCCTGGGGAATATATGGAGGGCGTATGTTAGGTCCAGAGGAATTCAGAGAAAGAAGTACCCCCTTCTCATGGGGAGAGGCATATCAACCAAAAGATTTAGTGGGAGCTTACTAGGAGAACCATTATGGATCAAGCAGAAAAAGAAGCATTAATAGATGGTCTAACAGATGAACAGATCATGCAATTAGGGCCACTGACTACTTCACCATGGTCTTATCAGGAGTTGAATAAAGAAACCCATAGGGATGAGGATGGTTTTGCCATAGACCCTATGGGTAATCTGCAGAACTTCTCTCAGCTACAAGCTGAATGCTGGAAGAAGTTTGTATTGAGCCCCCAAATAAACAGTCATGTCCGGGATTATCAAGGAAGTCTTACTGGTTCGGGCTTTTGTATGGGTTCTGACGTCCAAGAGATCCAAGATGCCATGACTGAGATTTCTGAGGACCCCAGAAACGAATTTCACAAGAGATTACCCCAATATGTTGCCAGAGCCGAGATTGAGGGCGAATTATTCCTTCCATTGACTGTTCACGTTGATGGATTTGTCGAAATCGACTTTATGGAACCCCAGAGCTTGAAAGGGGGCGGAGATTCGAATTCTGGCATCATTTTTCACCCAAAGAAGCAAACTATGCCCCTAATGTATCGTTTTGAACAAAAATCGAGTAAAGGAGCGTCAGAAATAATACATGTTCCGTCCATTTACCTCGCAATGTATCCACAAATGTATAAGTTAATATCCGGAAATCCCGGTATCACACAGAAATCATTGCGTTTATCTCTAGGAATTGGACGAAAATACTCCAAATTGGGCGGTTTTAAGAGCTTTATAACCTCCTGGGATAGGGGCTTTCTCACCAAAAGAAATGTCTCCCATATCAGAACTACGATCATGTGGGTCAATCACTACGAAAACCTCAAGAAATGGGAGATAGATCATAAGAAATCAAGTGGTTCTTACTTATGGGTTGTCCAAATGGAAGATGCCAAAGCCTATAGGACTTGGTTAAAGCTCACAGATGAGCAGAAGAAGAGCACAGGTCTCTTTGCCAAGAAGGTGCCAGGAGGCACTTTAGTACTCCCTCCCGGTGTTTCCCTCAAGTGTGAGAATCCAAACCTTGCTTCTATCTCAGATCAAGACACGGATATCATGCAAATGGTGGTATCGGGTCTTAATGCACCTAATGATATGGTTACCGGTGCCACCAAGGGTTCTACATTTGGTGGTATAAAGGCTACTAGGCAACCACAATCAGATAGGACGAATGATCAAATAGCCTATTTTGAAAGATTTCTAAGATTTGACTTCTGGCGATGGATTTTCTTCCTTCGTGGGTCAATGATTAAGTTCCCAGAAACTTACTCCGTAAAAGAAGCTGTAGAATTCAAGAACAAGGAACCAGTTTTCAAGACGGTAAAGAAGAAGCACTTTCAATTGGTGGACTTTGAATTCCCGGTATCCGAGATTTCCGATTCTGAAGCTACAGCAAGGGCATTGTTAGGAGTAAAACATGGCTCCGTTGCTGAGTCCCTAGGTATCCCAAAAGCGGACATTGCAAAGAAGATGGGTTTCGGCGGATACAAGAAGAAGAGGCTTAGATTTGCTACTGAAGAAAAGACTTTACCCAAGACCCCACTAGCAATTTTAGTGGAAGCGGCCCAATCTTCTTCTCCAGAGGGTGAACCTGGTGTACCTAATAATAACACACCTGCAAAAAAAGATGATTCTAAAGAAAATTAATTGACATCCCAAATCCCAGGTGATAGTTTATAAGCTAATGGAGGTATTTAAGTTATGGCAGATAAACTGAACCATCCAAGAATCATATCCAAATTGATCAACGAGCCCTGGCTGATACAAGACGACTATCTTGTCAAAATGATTGAGATAGCCAAGGGTTACGGAGACGTTGGAGCAGTTGAGACTAAACGGTCTCAACCGCTAGAGCAAACTGCCAAGGCGTTTGTTCGAGATAGTGTAGCACACATTCCGGTTATGGGGCCTATCTTTCCTAGAGCAAATATCTTTACTGAGATCAGCGGTGGTGTTTCAATCAGTTCCCTCGCAAAGGATTTCCAGGTAGCTCTTGATGATGAAGAAGTCTCCTCTATTGTAATTGATATTGATTCCCCAGGTGGGGCAGTAACCGGGATTAATGAAATGGCTGATATTATCCGGGCAGCCAGCACCCAAAAAGATGTGACCGCGTATGTTAGCGGTACTGCTGCTTCTGGCGGCTACTGGTTAGCAAGTGCGGCTAAAGAAGTTGTGATTGATGCTACTGCGAGAGTTGGTAGTATTGGAGTTGTTGTAGCCTACCCAGGCAAAAGTGAAGATGACTCGGTGGAGATTTGGAATAGTGCAAGCCCAAACAAAAGAGTAGACGTTTCCACTGAAGAGGGCAAAGCAGTTGTAGTGAAAGAGTTGGATGCTCTTGCTGAAGTGTTTATAAATTCAGTTGCCGCGTTCAGAGGGGTCTTGCCTGAGAAGGTAATATCCAGCTTTGGTAAGGGTTCAGTTTTAGTTGGACAAAACGCCGTTGATGTTGGGATGGCCGATAGACTGGGGTCATTCGAAGGTCTTCTGGCTGAAAAGAGTGTTAATACTAATGATGATGGAGGATACACTATGATGGAGGGGAAAATCGAGATAACTGCTGATTCCCTCAAGACTTCAGATCCTGATGTGTTTGAGAAGATTAAGGCCATGGGCAGAGCTGAAGGGGAAGCCAGTGCCAAGGAAGTTGTCGATTCCAAAGACTCAGAAATTGTTGGGTTGAAGGAAAAGATTTCTTCTCAAGACGGTAGGCTAATAGCCCTTGAGAAGATCGAAGTTCTCAGGGCAGAAAGGGAAATGAAATCGGTTGCAGGAGCCACTGTATCGGCGGCACTGGCAGCCAGCTCTATTCCCGTCAGGCTGCATGAGAGGATACGTGCTACTCTGGATCACGGCAAGTTCGTGGTTGAGGGGAGTTTGGACGCCAAGGGCTTTTCGGAACACGTTTTAGCTGAGGTCAAGGATTGGGAAGACAATCTTACAGAAGATGCAGTTCAGGGATTTGGTTCTACCAATCTGGCACCGGCTGAAGGAGAATCCACCCCGGATGTTGAGGCTATAGTTAAGCGTATGGCAGCTTCTGCTGGTCAAACTATACAATAATTGAGGAGGTTTATTATGCCTGTAGGTTTAGGAGGCAGCATGCCTCAACTTAATCGGTCTGGAGAAACTCCGGGACCAAAAGCGCTATTTCATTCAGTACGAGATATTGCGCTGATTAAGGACAAGACAATCCAGGCCGGTTATGGTGCCCTGAAGAGCGGTACTATAATGGCCACGAATGCAGTAACAGGGGACCTCGTTCCCTATACACCAGTAGCTTTTGCTGCCGGTCAAATGAGCAGAGCTTATTTGGTTACTGATTTTCTTACTGGTGATGACTTTTGTTATGTGACCATAGCCGATTCTTATAAATTGGCTGTTGGTGATTCGATTGTCCTTGCCAATAACGTTCCCCTTTATGATGATACCGGTAGTTTTATTCTTGCTATTGATAGAACTACAGAACCGCACAGAGCACTGGTAACTTTCACTACTGCTATTGCCGTTGCTACTTTCACCACGGCCCTTGCTGCTTGTGTTTATTCGAAATCTGGTGCTGCCGGTAATTTTTCCGATGCAACTTTCATTCTTGACCAAGATGTTTTTACTGGTGAGGACGAAAATGCTATTGGTGCAAATACATCAGTTCTGATATCCAATGCGATTCTGTATACTGGTGCTCTTATTAACTTTGATGCCGCCGCTGCTACCTCTCTTGGTACGATAAGCGATGGTTTTCATACAATCCTGAAATAAGGGGAGGTAAAACAATGAAAGGATCTGCTGGTATACCTGCCCTTCAACTCGAGGTGCTGAATAAACTTATCACCACGTTTGATCGTGCCCCGACCATGTTCTTTTCGGGACTTTGCAACACAGTCCAAGCTGAATCGGACACAATCAAGTGGGAGATCGAGTACGGTTCGGCCGGAATGACCCCGTTTGTAGCACCTGGTTCTATTGCCCCGGCAATTGGTCTCGACGGAATCGGCGAAGGAAGCGCCAAGGCTGCCTTCTTCAAAGAGAAGATGTACTACGACGAAGTTTTTCTTAATAACATCCGCAAACCTGGTACTTACGCTACTTACCAAACCTCTGAGCGCAAGCTCTCCAGGGGTTCTCGGAAACTCCGTAATCGGATCGACCGTAGGCGTGAGTGGATGATGGCCATGATGATGACAAATGGTGTTTTGACCTATACCCATACTGGTGGAACGAAGTTCACTATCAGTTACGGTATTCCAGTTAATCACCAGATCACTTTAGGCTCCACTCGGTATTGGGGAACTGGTGCAAGTAGAGATCCTATCGAGGATATCTTCGATGCCAAGACTTTGCTTGCTGATGATGCAGGTGTCATTCCCAATGTAATAGTGTTGAATAGTGACCTCCTGAAAACCCTGATGCTGGACGCCAAGATTCAAGCGTTGCTCTGGAAGTCCACCTTTGGTAACGGTGATCTGTTTGCCAATCCCCGCCAAGTTATCGGTACCCTATTGGGTGTCGGTGATATGCAGGTTTATGATGAGCTCTACGAAGTCACAGGTTGGATAACTGGTAATGTAACTGGTGGAACTACTACGGTAATCTCCATTGATGATGCTACAGACTTTGAGATCGGCGGAAAGCTGAGATTTATTGACCTATCTGAGAATAATACTTATGAGGACGAGGTCATTAGTGCTGTAGATTATGCTGCAAATACTGTTACTGTGGCAACGGCTCCTACAGCTTCGTTCAAGGCGAATGAGGACAAGGTTATCATGCGGAAGAAGTTTATCCCGGATAACATGTTCCTGATGCTCAGTACCACTTCTGGTGATAATGAGCCCATAGCTGAGTTCATGGAAGCTCCATATGGGGTAGATCGCAGATGGGGTATGTATGCTGATACCAAGGATGAGTGGGACCCTGAAGGTCTGTGGCTGCGTGTGCAAGATAAGGGACTTCCGGTGCTGTACCATCCGGATACCATTATACAGATGAAGGTGAAGGCTTAATCTTACCCTGTAAGTTGTGGTACCCATACTGCTTAGCCTTTTGGGGGTGGTCAAACATCCCCAGAAGGTTTTAATTTGCATAAAACGCAATCCAAATGGAGGACTACAGGTGGACGTAAAACTTAAAGTTTCGCTAAAAGTTGGCGATGGTACAATATACCCGCCGGGACAAATATTCAAAGGGTCGTTTTCTTCACTCCCAGAAGATGTGCGGGATTTGGTTAAGAAAAACAGCCCCGTGATAGTGATTACAAAAGCGGCCAAGACTAAATCTAAACCCAACCCAGAAGAGGACCACGGTCCGGATGAGGCTGACGGTCCAGAAGTGGTAGGAGACCCTGCCAAGGAAAAAACCAATAAAAAATTGCTGAAGACGAGGCCATAAAATGGCGATAGCCGACCAAGCAGCTCTAATTGTGGCAACCAAAAATCTGATGGGTGACTCATTTGATAAAGTTACCGATCCTGGGTTTGTGGGAGCTGCTTCGCAAACGGAATTAGAATTGCCATGGCCCTACCCGATCACTGTTGCAACCAAGGAATTTTGGATGGTAGAACGGTGTAGAAGGCATACTATTTATGTCTTAATGGTTGAATCAGCCCATAAGTTTCAGTATCGATTAATTCACCTTGAGCACCGTTTCAAAAACTATATCCAACTTATCAAGAACATGGATGAAACCTTTTATAAAGCCATGGAAGATGACCCTAATGGTGTATTTGATGACATCGGGGCCGCGTTCTCAGACTTTGCTTATTTGATAACCAGTGGTTTTATTTATGATTCTTTGGGAAGGGATGCCAGTAATTTCAATTCTAGGGTGATACTACCGTGANNGATGTTGCTGATGTACTTGATGAACTAGGTGCAGCTTTTACCATTCATTATGTTGATGGTAGTACAGCGACAGGGGAGAAACTGGACTATGATACCTTTCCAGAACATTCCTCTGAATTCATAAGAATGTTCTTCTTTGCAGTAACCCTGATTTACAATACGATAGTGGTTAAAGGAAATATTATATCCCTCCATGGGATGTACTTCCTTGTTACTAATCTCACACCAACCCTCTTTGAAGATTCGGTTGTTGACAATATCGCAGTTTTGTACAGGTGCAATATTTCTGGTGGTATAGTCCAGAGATTTTCTGACAATCCCGGTTTTGATGCTGATTACAAGCGTCTTCCCAATTGGGTGGATGTATATGCAGATATTTATGCTCTTCAGACTGAAGACCGATTTGACACTTCTTTGGACGACTTTGATGATGTGATGAAGGTTCCAGCAGGGACACAAATTTTGTATATGACCGGTGAGTACGTTCTGAAGATAGGTGATAGATGGAGGGTATCTGCCACAGAGTATTATACAATTGAAACTATCTCTGTTAGGCGACTGGACAATATCAATATTGTCAAATTAGCTGTAGATACAAGGGCTTAGAAATGGCTGCCAGTCTATTATCTTTTGGATCTGAGAGTATTTTTGAGTTTAGTAGACAAGCCCGTGCTATTTCGGGTAAATTGATCGATTTAAAACAGTCGGAAATGCTGTGGGGTGGTGGAGGCGGTAGATTCACACCCCTCATGGCGGAGGCCGCTGCTGAATATGTAAAAGGAAAAATAGCATCAGGAGGAGAGGGTCTACCGGGAAGGGGTGGTCATGCTACCCATCCAATTACAGAACGGTGGCAGAAAGCCAAAGAAAAACATGCTGAACCATCTGAACTATCATTGGGTCCGCACTATGCTTCTGGGGCTTTATATAGAAATACTAAGGTGTTAAGTCGTCGGGATAGCGGTGGTGGTAGATATGCTACTGTTGGTGTAAGCCAAAAAGCTAAAGTTCCTCACTTTGGGTTTGGTGGAATATCTACTAGTAGAACAATATCAATTGCGGAGTACATACATAATATTGAGATAGGGGCAAATCATCCTAGACCCTTAGTAATCATGGCTATTATAGCTTTTGCTCAAACAGTGTGGCCTACTGGGAAGAAAACTCTTCAGAAAGCCAGAGACGGCTTTTTACGAAATAATTTTTCTGCCGAGGCTTTAAGAGAAACTTCTCCCACATATAATGTTCAAGCGGAAATGGACAAGGCCACCAAAAAAATGATTGCCACCCTAGTTAACGAATGCGGTTATAGTCGGGCTGCTGCTGTCAAAATGGCGGAGGCTGCGAAAAGATGAGAGTTCCCAATACCCTTCTGCAGAAAACGAGGAGTCCTGATTATGTTGGATCCTACATTATCTGAATCCTCAATTAGGGCATCTATGAGGAAATTCTTTGTAGATACTTTTTATACCGGCTTGGGCATAGAAACGTTTTTCGATGTTATAGGTAGAGTTCCCACATCTGCTGGAGTTAGTATTACAAGATGGATTAATGTTCAACTTGTGGACTCCCTTGACTTAGAAACTATGGCCTCTGGGCAAATCCAAGTTTGGCTTTTTACACGCCAAGACATTGACTATACAGAATTAGCCATCCTTAGAGACTTGGTGTACGAACCATTGATTGATTTAACCCAAACAGATGGGATAAAAAGAATCGCTCTTTATGATAGCTCTTGGGTAGTCGCGGGACATATGCTCCTTGTTGTACATGATGAATTCGGACCTACTGAAGTGGAAGATGGAACTAATGCAAAGATTATTCCAATTACCCTCCGGTGGGGTGCCAAGTGATATCAATTAAGTGTGAAGTATGCGGTAAGAAGTTAATGGAGCGTTTACCCAATGGCCTATTTAAGTTTCAATTTGGGGCCAGAGAAGGGTCGATACCTGTTATTGACATGGAGATCCAGGGTAGCATTAAGATGCGGTGCCCTAGAAGAAGTTGTAAACATGTCAATCTCATTCATTATTTCCCGCAAGTATCAGAAAAGTAAAGCAATCCTTCAATAGGAATACTGGGTGACTATAACTTAAATTTTAAATTTTTTGGAGGATATATTATGGCTCGTTTTGGACCCGTGACCAAGGACACTAGTACCGTTGCCCTTGGACTAGCTCAGATAAGGGTTGGTACTTCGGCAGCTAATATTGCATCCGTCGGTGAAGTGTTGGACTCTTCCAACTCTATCGGTGCTCTTGCGACTACGAAGTTTTTAGGGAACGTCGATTACTGGAAACTTGAGAGCGGCTTTCCCCTGTTAGAGGATCTTTCTTTGCCCTTGAGGGAATCTGCTGCTCTTGAATGTGCCTTTAAGGAATTGATTCCGTTCAACTTAGCCCTTGCAAGAGGCATTGATCCACTTTCTGCTATAAGTTCTACATACACGTTTGTAGACTCTCTTACAGTTGGTGGTGGTACTGCTGGCTCTATTACGGTTGATGATCTTGGTGGAGTTACACTGGATAGCTTTACAGTCGTTTTTACTGATGCAACCAATTATAAGGTTTATGGTGCTAATGGGGGTTACATTGGGACATCCCTAATCTCTGCTCTTTTCGAACCGCAAAATGGCGCTCAGGACTATTTCAGCATTCCGGCTAACTTCTTTGATGCCAGCTGGCTTGCTGATGAAACCTTCAATTTCAAAACTACCCCGGCTGTAGCTGCTGCAGGTGGGTTTTCTGATGTTCATACTGGAACCATTTCACTGGGTAATCTCTCAGCTCCTGCATACATGAGAATGGAGAGTGTTTACACCTACCCGAATAAGTCATATGAAATGGTAATCATCTTTCCGCGTTGCAACGTTACGAGCTCCGTGGAAATTGACCATCAGACAGAAGACAATGTTAATGTTCCACTAACATTCGAAGCCAAGAATTCTTCCTCGGATGTTGACGGTGGTAATGTTGCCTGGGATGACAAACCCCTCGGCTCTGTTATCTTTCAGGCTGTGTAGTTCAATCCTGATGTATGTGAAATGGCCCCAGAGATTTATTTCTTTGGGGCTGTTCCAAAGCGTTTTTAAGCTACTCAATTGTTGATGTATAGCAAAGTATCAAAAGTCAAATCAAAGCGTCTCCTTGCGATTCTGTGCATCAGGATTGTGCGGTAACGTTTCAATCTCTAAGGGAGAATTATGAGCAAGCTAAATCCACAAATCCAAACTGTTGATATCGGCCGAAGAGTCCTACATGAGGTAACGATCTACCCCCTTTCCCTATCTGACCAATTCCGCACAACCGATTTAATTTCAGGGCTTGTAAATCAAGTCCTAGACTTCCTAGAAAAGCAAAAAACCCTGAAACCTGCCGAGAGAACCCGTGATATCGACGTAATCAAAGATATTGCTTCTGCCGTTGAGGTAAATCTTGGACAGATTTTAGAGTTTGTTGTAGACTCCAATGAAAAGATAGATTTGGATGACATCACAAATTTGCAATTCTCGGAACTGGCTGACTTGATTTATGAAGTAAATTACTCTGGTGCGGTGGGAAACTTCCAGGGTCTCATCGGCAAGGTCAAGGAACTATTTCCGTCGATGGGGCCGTCGCTGAAATCGTCTGCTCAACCAGCTACCGACTTGAACATTTCTACAATAGGACCTTTAGGGACGGAGGAGTAACCCAGGATCAAGTATTGGGTTTATATGAAGAGATTCAAAGACTTAAATACGAGGAGTTGAAGATCCAGGCTGCTTTACATGGGGCCAAGATTCAAGGACCAGCCCCTATGAGTGACAGTTCGGGACCAACGGAAGATAATAGGTCCCAAGATATTCCGGTATTCAAGGACCCTAGTGAGTACGACCATTTGTCTGATGAGGAAAAGAATACATTAACTGATAAAATGATGGCCCAGCATAAGATGTGGTCTTCCGGTAGGTTAAAGGGATAGAAAGATGCAATCCAAGCTAGAAATGGTCCTCGGTACTAAATTAGCTGAGGGCACAGAGAAAGCTCTTAACTCAATCAGCGGCTTGTTTCAGAAAGTATCTAAGGATGCAGAGAATCTAGCCAAAAAATTAGTTGGCCTTAAAATTATCTCTGTTGATAAGCCCCTGAAGGAGGGGGCTAAAGCAAGCAATGATCTTGCTAAGGGGATGGATTCTGCTGCCAAGTCTACAGAAAACCTTGGCAAGAAGGGTAATGCTACCATTAGTAGCATAAAAAGGCTGAATGAGGTAACGAAAAATCTTGGAAAGATCGCCCCCGCAGTTGCTGGAATGGTTATTCCTCCAGTTCCCAAGGTATCCCCTGATATACAGAAGTCGCTAAATGCCATATTTGACTCTTCTAAAAAGGCCAAAAAGGGTCTGGCTGAAGTTGGTGATGAGGGAAAGAAAACCACAACTATCCTTGACCGTTTAAGGGGAGCAATTACATCTGTTGGCGCTAAACTTCGATCCTTTGCGGCTTATGCTGTAGGTGCCGCTATCTTTGCCACTCTAGTTGGTAGTATTTATTCAGCCCAACAGGCCATTTTTGATTATGACCAGGCACTCCATGACTTGAAAGCTATCACCCAGGCCACCGATGAAGAAACGGAACGCATGGGTGTAACAATTAAGGAGGTTGCTGCAACCACAAAGTTCTCCACGGTAGAGGTTGCTGATGGAATGCGGACTTTGGGTCAGGCTGGTTTTACTGCTGAAGAAGCCATTGAGGGAATCAAAGGGATATCAGACCTCGCAACTGGTACCTTGACGAATATGGCTGATGCGGTTGACTTAGTATCTACTGCAATTAGGGCCTTCGGTATGGATGCCTCGGAGGCTACAGAAGTATCCGATGTCTTTGCAAATGCAATCAACGGCTCTAAACTTACGATGGATAAGTTACGGGTCGCCTTTAACTACATCGGTCCTATCGCTAAGCTCGCAGGCGTTGAGTTTAAAGACTTGACATCAACAATGATGATGCTCGCTAATAAGGGCATACGGGCGAGCACCATAGGCACAGGTTTGAGACAAGTCTTAAATAAGATTCTCAAACCGACACAAGCGTTCACGGAAGCCGTCGCTTCTGCTGGTCTGACAATGGATGATTTGAATCCAAAGACCAACAGTATGCGGGAAGTAATTAGTAGACTGAGTTTAGTGGTTACGGATGCCGATAAAGCATTTAAGATGTTTGGTATGCGGGGTGCTGCTGCTGTTTCCGCCCTTGTTGAAGGTGGTGCTGCTCAATTCGATGAGATGCGTGTCCTAGTTGATAGGACAGGAATAGCGGCAAAGATGGCCGCTGAACAGCTAAAGGGTCTTACTTTACGCCTCAAGCAATTAACTGATAAATTCTCAGTCTTCTTTGCAGAGTTGAGAGACAAGGGGATGGGTGAGCCTTTTGGTTGGGTAATAGACGCCGGCAGACTTGCAATGGATGTAATGATCAAGTTTGCACAGAATGGCCTTGTTCCAGTTATAAAGTGGCTAGGAATTTTAGTGATATCTATAGCTGCTGTGAACTTTGCGGCTTGGTCTAAGAGTGTTGAAGGTGCTACTTTTTATGCCCTTTGGTACACAAAGGCTATAAAGCGGTTGTCCCTAGCATTTGCGACACTTACAAAATCTATAAATACCACACTTGTTGCAACCAGGGCTTTTTTACTTGGATTGGGGCCAGTGGGTTGGCTTTTAACAGCGGTTGGGGCTGCCATGGCCCTCCTTGTTTACTCTTTCCGTAGTTATTCTGAGGGTTTAATTGAAACTATTAAGCAATCCGAAAGAGTTATATCCGCTATGGATAGACTTGATAGCGCCATTGCAAAAACCAAAGTTAGCCTTATTGGAATTAGAGAGGGTTCTGATGAGTACAAGAAGGGGCTCAAGAAGTTAAGAGATGAAATCGAAGTTGCTGCCGGGAAGTTTCCACAAATAAGAAAGCAAGCCGATTTAGTTATTGCTTCAATGGATATACTAAACGGTAAGTTTATTGATGGTCAAAAGGCCCTGGAAGGCTTTGAAACAGCACTGTCCGATGTGCGGTTTAAAGCTGCATCTGATAGGATTGTAGCTTTTGATAAAGCTCTAGAGAGCTCACTGTTTTGGCAGTTTATAATAGGTAAGGCGAAACAGATTGGAAAGAATATAATCCAGGATGTTTGGGATAAAACTCTTGGTTGGTATTTTGAAGAGGCCAATAAGGCAGTTGACGACTTTTTTGAGGATTATAGTAGTTTAATAGATTTAATTGCCGGTAAGACTCTTGGAATAGCCGCTGGATCTTTTGAAGATATGGAAAAGGCTTCAAAGGAAGGTGGTAAGGCCCTAGAAGATTGGAATAACCTATTAGCTGTAGGCAAAGAGTATGTCCAGGATTGGAGTAAAGAAACGGGTATTGCTATTGAGCGGTTGTCCCCTGAAGCTATAGAGTTTCTTTCTCAGGAAATGAAGAACAATTTGGACATAAGTGAAAAAATGCGGAAGTCTATAGTTAAGGGAGCTACAGAAATAACTGAAGCATTTAAGAAACAAGGTATAAGCTACCAAGTTAATAAGTGGAGCGAAGAGTTTATAAAATTCGGTGATTCTGTTGTCGATCTNNGATATAGACTGACTAAGGAGAGTGGTTTCTTTGCGCCAATAGGAAAAGCCCTTGAATCTGTAATGGATGAAGTTGACTGGAATAGACTATTTAGTCTAGAGGAACAAAAAGCAGGTTTGGCTATAGACTTGATGGAGCTCGAAAAGCTGTATGCAGACCATGTAATAGATCACGAGGAGTATGCACGACAGAAATATGCTATTGGTACGAGGTTCAATGAAGCTGAAAGGAGGTTAAAAACTGATGAGAAGTTCCAAACTGTACACCAATTCGCGGAATTAGCTAAAGCCAGAGATGCAGAGTTGGAGAAACTCAAAATTTATGCAAAGAATTATTCCGCGGAGCAGCGTGAAATNNTCCAGGGAGCAGCGTGAAATGATGCGCCTTGAAATAGATGATAAATATCTTACCAAGGCAACTGATCTTCTTTACAAGCTGGATGAGAAACGGAAGAAAGCTGCTGATTCTTATGCGGAAACTGAAAGTGAGATCCAGGATACTATAACTGAATCTTGGGGAGATTTCTTCAAAGATATGAAAGCTATGGCAGAAGACTTGTCAGAAAAGAGAGCGGAATTATCAGAAAAATCGGCTCAAAAAATCCTGGCCAATAACATTTCCCTTAATCGTAAGCTCCGTGATCTTAAAGCAGATTCCATTAAAGATGAAGTGAAGTCGATAACCGCCTCTAAGGATATCTATAATGACCTTCGCAATGCAAAGAAAGCCTTTGCAAAGGGTGATAAAGAAACCGCGATTGCATATGCCAAGGAAGCCCAAAAGTCACTTTCCGGTCTGACTAGTACATATCAGGCCAAGACTTATGCGGCTGCGATTGCTAAAATTTATAAGAAGTCTGGTAGGGATGTCAAGGAGTACCAGATTGATCTGCAAAATGATGTCCGGGATGTTAGAGACAAAGAGCTCCTTGCTTCCAAGTTAGATTTTAAAGCCCGTAGAGAGATGGATCGGGATTTGTCTAATGCCAGAAAGGTATTGGCTAAAGAAGACTATGCGGCCGCTCTCAAGTACGCTAAGTCCGCTGAAGCCTCTCTGGGAGACGTTAAAGATATCAGTGTAGCCACTGCTTATGTAAAGGAAATCAGAAGGATAACCAAGTTTACTGAAGAAGAAATACTCTCTGAGAAGCAAAGAGCTTTGACTAGTGAATATCAGGATAAAGAAAAGGCGAGAAAAGATGAATTGGATGAGTCCCTAGAAGATAATCAGGTGCTGATGAGGGCTGCAAAGGATAAGTACAATGCGGAAGCCAAATTCTTGGATGAAACTCTTCTCCTACAGAAGAGAAATACCGCGGAATCTCTAAAGGGCCTGAAAGCTCAAGTGGCTATGTATAAGGCAGCTAGGAAGACGGCTATTGAAGTGTCCAAGGATACTGGTACTGTGATAGTGCAAGGTATGGAATCAGGTGGTACTCCATTTCCCAGATTGACAGATCCGTATATTACAAAGGGGTCTGGACAAAGGGATGATGTTCCAGCTATGTTGAAGAAAAAGGAGTTTGTTTTTCGTCCAGAAGCTGTGGCAGCATTTGGTCTACCTTTACTCAGGAATATGAATGATCGCTTATCCATGATGCGAAATGTTGTAGTTAGACGGTTTTCTGGTGGTGGTCTTGTAACCGCTGCTCCCAGTGGATCATCTGGTGGGGCTGAGTCCTTTGTGAATATAAATTTGAGTTTGCCAGTTCCCGGTAGATCAGTAGAAACCAAAATGAGTCCTGTGAATGCTACAGAGTTTATCCGTCAATTGAAAGTTATGGAAAAGTTGGGGTCCTAGAAATGGCTATATCATTAGGTGGAGTCACTTTGTGCAAGGATTTAATTTGGGAGTCCCCTATGGGCTATCCAAGTCAGGCTTACTCTCGGAGAGTGACCTTGTTGGGTAAGGTGGTTATTCAGCATAGTCCCATATCCGGTAGAGAAATTTTATTAACTACAGTTTCCACCAGTGGTGGTTCCATAGGATATTTTATTAAAAGCCAGTTGGATTCTCTGAGAGTGTTTGAAAAAGCAGTTGCAACGATTCCGTTTATTTATGAAGTGGAATCATTGAATGTCATTATAGCACCAGGTGGGATAGATGTTACTCCATTAGTTCCCAGGCCTGGACCCACGTCCACAGATTATTATACAGGGTCCATACAATTAATTGAGATTTAACAGGAGGTTAAGTAAATGACTGTTTTACCGGCAGAATTAAAGATTTACAAAAGTACGGTTATAACGGACACTGGAACTAATGGCGCACGGCTGTCGAGTGATGAAGTGGTTTCAGGAGTTGCCAATAACGTTTTCCCCAATGTTTTTACTGCTGATAGAGTAACGGGGTTGACTACCCATAGGAAGGTATTTGGTAAGGTCGGTAATGATGCAGATGAAACCCTTTACTACCCACAGCTTTGGTTAGATATTCTAACCCCTGCTGAAGACTGGGTAATCTTCTTTGCAGCCACTTTGCGGGATGTGCAGAGTGGTATTGCTGGGACTGAGCAGAAATATGGGTGTGCCAGTTTGTTTGCTAATGTTTCTGCTGGTGTGTCTACCCTGGATGTCAGTGTGGAAGATGCTTCTTTGGTAAGTGGCAATGATGCTATATTCACAGTTGGTGATAAGATTCGGGTCACTGACAAGGAAACCATTACTGGAGCCGGTAATGAGGAGGTTCATGTCCTTACAGGGGTAACTCCCGTTTCCGGTGTTAGAATCACACTGACTTTTTCTGCTAGTACACTAGCCAATCCTTATACAACCGCTGCAACCTCCAGAATTATGAGTGTGTATGAACCGTCTGATGTAGCGTGTTCGTTCGATAATTTTGTTGATACAACTGCGGGAGACGGTACATATGACGATTCTGGTTATCCAGTTGTTCTTGACAATATAGGAACAATAGAGGAGACTTGGACTATCACTTTTACAAGTGCCACTGATTTCGGTTGTGTTGGTGATACTGTAGGTTCCGTTGGTACTGGTAGTACTGCTGTTGATTTTTCTCCAAGCAATACGGCCTTCTCTAAACCCCTCTTCACACTAAGCAAAGACGGTTTTGCTGATACTTGGGCATCTGGGGATACCATAGTATTTCAATCACACCCAGCAGTTGTCCCGATATGGGAAAGGCGGGATGTACCCACTGGCTGCGGTAGTTTGTCAGGTGATAAGGCTACATTAGTTTTCGGTGGAGAGAGCTGATAATACAGTAAAATCAAGTACTTAATAAGCCTAGGGTCATTCAAAGTTGGGGAGAGTTGATAATGGCGGATCATTCAACAACAGTCTCATTAGGATTTAAAGGACCTGGTACTGGGGAAGTAGCAGAAGTCTCTTTAGTATTGGAGCAGAAACCTTTCCCCCAGGATTCCGGTGAAGTCAAATCCATTGAGCAGACTGCTGAGGACAACGACCTGGAATTCATTGAGATGCACTATGGTCCAGGTGGAAGGCAGGTTGCCTTTTCATCTAATACCGATGAGATTAATGAACTCTACCAAGCTCAGTGTGGAAAGAACCCGGATGGTAGCATTACTGCTACGGTTTATGTGTTTAAGACCCCAACCGATCTAAGCTATAACCTAGTTGCCAGTCGTGGGTCTTTTATAGGGGAGCCTGTTACAGAATCTACAGAGAAAGAGGAGTCCCTTAATTTCCATTTAGATACCTCGGTCAGTCTGGGATATACTGTCGAGGAGATCCTCTCGATTGAGTGGGAAGGTGATATCTATAATTCTTCTGGTGGTGTTATACAGTCTGATGTTCCATTATTAGTTGGCACAGAGTTGGTTGTGGATGAACCAGTATATGGAACAGTTCGAGTTAAATACACGGTCTTTGGCGATACTTGGTTTTTGAATATACCACCAAGGGAAGAAGCATCTGTAGATGAGTTTCGGTCTACAGTACATGCTTTTTACGGTCTGAATCAGGTCGAAACTATAGAAATTTCTCCTCCGAATCTGGAGACTTTGTGTAGTCAGAGGGTTAGTTGGGCATATAATTCAGATGGTGAGCAACCTGCAGACGATGAACCCGTAGATGACGGATCGGGTACTGCTGATGGGTCAAGTGTGGGTCTTCAATTAAATTCCTATGATTATTGCCATGGTGGTGTTGTACCAGGTGCTACTTATTGGATTGGGAATGAGCAAGTTCCAGCAACAGGACATACAGTTAAGAGAGGAATGACGTACACTATTACGGTTAGGGCAAGTGGTTATAAAGATTTTATCAATTCATTTTCTGTTTAGCCATGACACAGATATTAAACTTCATATTAAAAAAACAACCACCTACGTGGCCTGAATTTGAAGAAATATGCCCAGACGGTGGGGTGATTCCAGATTGTGATATAAGAGTTGACCCAGACTATTGGGGAATACCGGAACCAATAGAAACATACGGTGATTTAGAAGTCATCCACTGCCCCATGGAAAGTTTGACTGCTAAGTGCGGTGCGTCTGTTTCAGTTTGGATGAGACCTGGTTGCCCACCCGAAACATCTGATGTGGTTTGTGATACGGTTCAGAATCCAATAGAAATAGCTCAAGATAGTTCTGAAACAATTTACATTTTGGATGGATACCCTCCATATAAATGGGAAATAGTTGGTGGTAGTGGGTTCTCTTTGAGATGGGAAACCACTGACGATTTGGGGGGTAGACCAGACGAAAGACTTAATTCCCAGAATATTCTTTACTCCAGTTCAGCTAGTTGTGGAAAGGCCAGGGTTAAAATAACAGATAATTGTTCTACAGAGGTCATCTGTGAATTTGATAGCTCGCTTGCATCCGAGTTAAATTGGGATGCGATAAGTAGTGGTAAAACTATAGTTACGGGAGAATCTGGAGTTACCATTGCTGTTAGAGATGGTATTGGGCCGTATACTTGGAGTGTTGTGGGGCTCGGTTTTAGCCTAGGGTCGGCTGTTACCGTCGGTAGGTTTAATACTTTAAATGCGAATTGGTGTGCTTGTGGTACTGCTGATATAACGGTTACTGATGGTTGCGATTCACAGGCTAATGGTAGTGTACGCTGTTCAGATTGCGGCGAGTGGGTATTACATGATTCGTGTATTCAGGGATATGACTTTGCATATACCTGGCCCGATTTTTATACTGCTGATGGAAAATATAAGATTGAGCATTCGGATCATTGCCAGACGTCTTACCCTTATAATTGGACCTGTTGTACTTTTTCGGAATCTTATGGGTATACATTTCCTTTAGAGCAATGTAATTGGTGTTGGGATCGTTCTAGGGGGCAGCATTCGAAAACAGAAGTTTTTATTTGGGTGCCCGGATCAGATCATGAAGTGGAATATGATTGGACTAATAGTGCCCAGACGGTATTGAAATCTTCTAGTGCCACGGTTTACGTAATTGGAGGGACTCCTCCTTATACCTGGGACATTTCTGGGGTAGGGTTTTCTTTACAACATACAGAGACTACAGGACTTTCCAATACGGTTATAACTAGTGCGGCAGCTTGTGGTAGTGGAGTTATTACAGTTGAAGATAAATGTGATTTTCAGGTGGGGGGAAGTATTAGGTGTTCAAATGGGGGGCAGTGGGTTCAGATAGAACATACCGACAATGGAGATGAAGCTTGTGGTATAATGCGTGGCGTTGGTGTTGACTACCACAATACTTGGTCTTTAATATGTGACGCTGGAGGATGTTATGAGTCGTGGCGCGGTAAATATCATGTCTATGAAATAGCAGAAACCAACCTGAATTTTTGGTATGGGTATCCGTACACTTGTGCTGATTGCAATTGTGATTATTGGGTACCAAATGGTTGTGTAACCTGTTTGCAAAATACTGTTCTGGATTGTTCTTACGCTGATCCAGGCACGACTGGAACTTTCCCTTGTTGTTATTCAGATCCTAAATATCATTGTAAAGCTGTATATAAACGACTTTTAGAAGAATGGAAGTGTCCATAATGAAACAAATATTATCAGCCTTTGGTTACGGATTAATTCAAGATTGTTTTGGTCTATTAAAGACTTTGGGAAAACAAGGGCTTTCCCATGAAGAATTTCTTGCCTTTGTAGAAGAATCAAAAAACGAGGCTAATGATTTTATAAAAGAGGAAATGAAAAAGGAGTTACCAAAGAAAGAGAAACCCAAAAAGAATATATTTTTAAANNTAGTGAGGCAGGGTTTCGTGCGTAGGGGAATCTGTGGGGCCTGTGGCAACGAGTTTGGGATAAGGTGATAATATGGAAAATATATTGGTTGCTTCACATGGTGGTAAAGGCTTTATAACTCACCATGATCAGGAAATTAATGGGCTTTCTTTTCAAGTTCATCCCCTTGATACTGGGCAGATAGTAGTAGAGGTTGATGGTTCACCAATAGTAATTGGGGCTTGGAAAAATCGGGTAATGGGGTCAACCATAACACCCGAGGAAAGTTTGGAGCTTATTGAGGTTACAGAAAAGAGAAGTTTGGAAGAAGATATTCCCAATCAAGAAGCTAAATTGGCTAATAAAAAAGCCCGTTTGGCTGAATTGAAAGACAAGGAGAAAGGATGAAAGAATTACAGTTAGAATCACAATTCGTTCAGTTGTTTGGATCGGAACTTTTAACAGAATCAGATTTAGGGGTTGTCACGCAACTAAAGGATGAACTTGTCCATACGTTAAGAACAACCCAGATCCATCGTACAAGAACGGAAATGGAGGTCTCTGTTTTAAACGATACCAAGTTTCCAACTCCTGCTTCTAAGTATTGGCAGTCGTTAAGGGAGCAAGGGGTCATGTTCGAGGAACTGATCCTTTTGTCTTTTGAGTATCGAAAAAGGAAAGTGGAAGTAAAAATTCTCAAAAGGAAGTTTACCAAAGAAGAGGATGATCTTGAAAGAGAGCTTCTCCAGATTGAAATTGAAAAGGAACAGTATATACTGTCTGCCCAGGAAAGGGTTGCTAAAGCTCGCATTCGCGAAATCAAAGATTGGTCTGAAATCAAGGCAAGAGAAATGTCCCTTATGAACGGTGACGATTTAGAGGATTCAGATCACCATCAGCTTATCTCATATACAAAAAGGTGGATTCAGCAAAGTATTTTGATGGGTAATAATGGTAGTCCATCGGAAATACAAAATCTGCTTGGTCAGTTACGTAGTGGTATCAAGACTTGCATGAGGTTGGGTCTTTTGGATATTGTTTTGCAGGGCTTCAATGAAAATATTCAGAATGATATTAAACGCTCTTATGGAGTAATAAAATAATGTCTGGAACCTGGTCAGCCGGTGGTAGTTTACTAACAGCACGGCGTTACATTGGAGGCTGTGGTACTCATATAGCAGGTTTATCGTTTGGAGGGTATATCCTTGCTAATACAGACGTAACGGAGGAGTATAACGGTTCTACTTGGTCGAGTGGCGGTAGTTTGGCTACAGCTACAAGGGGTGCAGGTGGTGCTGGAACTCAAACGGCTGGTTTAGAGTTCGGTGGGTATACTACCATATATGCTACTCACACTGGAGAGTACAACGGCACAACATGGTCAGGAGGTGGTAGTTTAGCTACAGGTAGGCGTTATCCTGGAGGAGCTGGAAGTCAGACTGCTGGATTGTCGTTTGGTGGGCAAATAACTTTTGCTGTATCGAACACGGAGGAGTATAACGGTACAATATGGTCAGCAGGTGGCTCATTGTCTACCGCTCGTCGTTTACTTGGTGGGGCCGGCACTCAGTCGGCTGGGTTATCTTTTGGTGGTGATAATAATGGTACTAATGAAGACAACACGGAGGAGTATAACGGTACAACATGGTCAACAGGTGGTAACCTTTCTTCACCAAAATATGGCCTGGGAGGATGCGGTACCCAATCTGCTGGCTTAGCGTTTGGTGGATATACTACCACATATATAGCAGTAACTGAAGAGTACAATGGAACTGCTTGGGGTAGTGGTGGTAATTTAGCTACTGCAAGAAGCCAACTTGGAGGTTGTGGTAGTCAGTCAGCCGGTCTTTCTTTTGGTGGAAATACAGGTGCTATTTCTGCTGTTACAGAAGTATATACAATAGGATATATAGCTCACGGTACTTGGTCAATCGGTGGTAATTTAAGTACAGCGAGGCGTCTCCTTGCGGGTTGTGGAACTCAAACGGCCGGATTAAGTATTGGTGGTTATTCCTCGGCTGGTAATTCCAATATTACAGAGGAGTACAATGGAACTAGTTGGGGTTCTGGTGGAAATTTGTCCACAGCAAGATATGGTTTGTGTGGTTGTGGTATTCAAACAGCCGGTTTAAGTTTTGGTGGTTCTACGGGAAGTGTTACCAACGTTACAGAAGAATACAATGGAACTAGTTGGAGTTCCGGTGGAGGTTTGGCTGCGGTAAAAGATTATTTAGCGGGTTGTGGAGCTCAAACAGCCGGTCTTTCCTTTGGTGGTTATACGGGAAGTGTTAATTTATCTTCTACTGAGGAGTATAACGGCACTGCTTGGAGCTCTGGTGGAAATTTAGCTACAGCAAGAAGATCACTTGGTGGTGCTGGAAGTCAGACTGCTGGATTGTCATTTGGTGGTGTTGTTTCAACTTATTCGGATATTACTGAAGAGTACAACGGAACAAGCTGGTCTTCAGGCGGAAGTTTGGTTGTGTCTATACAACGGAACAGTGGTTGTGGAACTCAGACAGCAGGTTTGTCCTTTGGTGGTTATACAGTAAGTGCCGTTAGTGTTACAGAAGAGTACGACGGAACTAGTTGGAGTAGCGGTGGAGATTTAATTACAGCAAGAGAGCAATTATCGGGAGCAGGTAATCAATCAGCTGGTTTATCTTTTGGTGGTTCTACGGGAACTCTTTCTACGGCAACTGAGGAATACGGTTTTCCCATACCAAGTTCTGGAACTTGGTCTGCCGGTGGTAATTTGTCTACCGCGAGATCTGATTTGGCAGGTTGTGGAACTCAAACAGCAGGTTTATCTTTTGGTGGTTTTATTTCAACTTACTCGGCTGTAACCGAGGAGTATAATGGCACTGCTTGGGGTTCTGGTGGAAATTTAACTACAGCAAGATATGGTTTAGGTGGATGTGGTATTCAAACAGCCGGTTTGTCTTTTGGGGGTACGGCTGGGGGTGACGTTAGTACAACAGAGGAGTACGATGGTACATCATGGAGTAGCGGAGGTAATTTAGCTACAGCACGGCGTTATATTTGTGGTGCCGGAACTCAAACAGCCGGTCTTTCCTTTGGTGGACTAACCACAGTTGTTTCAAAAGTAACGGAGGAGTACAATGGTACCGCCTGGTCTGCTGGTGGTGATTTATCTGTAGCCAAAAGATTATTATCAGGAGCGGGAACGCAAACTGCTGGTTTGTGTATGGGTGGATACACCAGTGCATCTCTTAATATTACTGAGGAGTATGATGGAACTGCCTGGTCTTTAGGTGGTAATTTAGCTACACCTTTACGAGCTGCCGCTGGAGCAGGTTCTCAGACCTCTGCCCTTTCTTTCGGTGGTGTTATATCTATTGCGGTTGCTGTCACTGAAGAATACAACGGTACTTGTTGGCGTAAAGGCGGAAATCTATCCACTGCAAGATATGTTCTTGGTGGCGCTGGTTCCCAGACAGCTGGATTGTCCTTCGGTGGTAATACTGGTTCTGTTTCTGCGGTAACTGAAGAATATACAAAGATTCCGGCATTTATTGGTGTTTGGTCCACGGGTGGAAATTTAGCTACAGCACGAAAGGGTATAGCGGGTTGTGGAACTCAAACAGCCGGTCTGTCTTTTGGCGGTGCTGTGGGTACGACAAACTATGTTGTAACTGAAGAGTACAACGGATCTGTTTGGTCTTCTGGGGGTAACTTATCTAATTCAGTCCGGTATTCTAGGGGTTTGGGAATCCAAACAGCAGGTCTTTCATTTGGTGGTAGGGATTCCGGTGGCACCAATGTTGCGATTACTGAGGAGTACAATGGTTCTTCTTGGTCCTCTGGTGGAAATCTGGCTACAGCAAGACGTAATTTAGGTAGTGCTGGTTTTCAGACAGCAGGATTGTGTTTTGGTGGTGTCACAACTGTGGTTGTTGCTATAACTGAGGAGTACAATGGTACTGCTTGGTCATCTGGTGGGAGTCTGTCTACTGCAAGGAGTGCCCTTGGTGGTGCCGGTACCCAGAATGCTGCCCTTGCCTTTGGTGGATCAACTGGTTCTGCTTCTGGTATAACTGAGGAGTACAACGGTACTGCTTGGAGCTCTGGTGGAAATTTAGCTATAGCAAGATATAGCCTGGGTGATGCCGGTTCGCAGACAGCTGGATTGTCGTTTGGTGGATATATTTCCGCTATTTCGGCGGTAACTGAAGAGTACAATGGATCAGTTTGGAGCTTGGGTGGTAATCTTATTACTGCTAGATACACCCTTGCGGGTTGTGGCATTCAGACTGCTGCATTATCCTTTGGTGGATTAGACTCTGCTGAGTTAGCAACAACCGAAGAATATAATTCTGGGATAATACAGTACAATGGTGTTTGGCGCTCCGGTGGAAATCTATCTACCGCGAGACACAGTTTGGCAGGTTGTGGAACTAAAACAGCAGGTTTATCTTTTGGTGGATATACTACTACCAATTCAAATATTACAGAGGAGTATAACGGAACTAGTTGGGGTTCTGGTGGAAATTTAACTACAGCAAGATATGGTTTAGGTGGATGCGGTATTCAAACGGCTGGTTTGTCTTTTGGTGGACATGCTTTTGGGGTAGGTGACCAAAACGTCACCGAAGAATATGACGGTACTACTTGGTCTGCTGGAGGTAATTTATCTGTAGCTAAAAGAGAATTAGCTGGTTGTGGAACACAAACTGCTGGTTTGTGTTTTGGTGGTACTACTGGTGCTGTCCAAGCTGTAACAGAAGAGTACAACGGTACTGCTTGGAGCGCTGGTGGAAATTTACTCACAGCAAGATATGGACTAGCAGGATGCGGTATTCAAACGGCTGGTTTATCTTTTGGTGGGTGGGTATCAGCTAATGTGGCTACTACCGAAGAGTATAACGGAACTAGTTGGTCTTCAAGTAGTGATTTGTCCACACCACGTTCTTATATGGGTGGTTGTGGAATTCAGACAGCAGGTTTGTCATTTGGTGGTAGTAGTGGTACTTATTCGTTTATAACTGAGGAATACAATGGTACTGCTTGGGGCTCCGGTGGAAATTTACTCACAGCAAGGCAGGGTTTGGGTGGTGCCGGTTCACGGACCTCAGCTTTAAGTTTTGGTGGTACTACGGGCTCTATTTTAAATGTAACTGAAGAGTATGGCTTTGGTTTTGTTCCTTCCCTAATAGATGTCTTTCAAAGTTATGAATTGCTTTATGGTAATGCAGTTTTCTCAGTGAATGATTGGGAAGAACTCTATGGTGATGCTGGTTACATAAAAGCAGATTGGGTGCAACCTTACGGTGACCGATTTTTAAGTAGAGCTTGGGATCAAATATGGAGTTTTCCAATACACCAGGATTGTATACAGCCTTATGATATTTTGCTGGGAGATCTTCCACGAAGTTATGTTATACAGTATTACAGAGATAGAGCAATTCCTAAAATTGATGTTGTTGAATGGTATGGTAATAGAGCCATGCCCTATAATGCTATAGATATTCCTTATTCAGGTGTACCGATAGTAGCTTGTGCAATAGATGAACCGTATGAAAACTTTGTCCAAGTTAAAACGGCTGTTGATATACCGTACTCCATTCTCTCAAATCCTATGGCTGAATTTCGTCAACCGTATGCAATTTGCGAGACAACTGTTGCAAATGCCATAGACCTGATCTATAATTTGAATGATAAGGACCCAGTTTTAGTAGAAAATGTACAGTTTTACTCATTGCTGAAGGGTGGTTCTGAAGTCCAAAGTATCGATGTTACTGTAGATGTAAATGGAACTGCAATTGATCCGTATGCAATTTCAATCCATGGTGGTGTAAATAGTTATTGCTTTTCTTTGACCATGAATGTCAGTTCAGCAGGGGAGTACGCATTTTGTTCTTATGGTAAAATAGCTACTGTATTGGTTGGTAGTAGAGAATTCAAGTTCTTCCTGGAAGGAAAGTCCAGAGCTCGTGAATCAGGAAGTGCTACGTATACCATAACGGGAGCTAGTTTAATATGCCAGCTTGATACACCAAAGGCAGAAAATCTCCTGAAAGTTTGGGATACTACAATTACAGCAAAAGAGGTAGTTGTAGAAATGGCCGGTTCCCTTCTGGATGACACAACCCATCCGGATTGGTGGGAAGGGGTTGATTGGTCAATCCCACCAAATACACTATTTGCAAATGATGAATCACCGATTAGTATAATTAGGAAAGTAGTCCAGGCCTCTGGTGGTATTGTCCAGTCATATCCTGATGGTACTCTAAGAGTAAGAAAGCGGTACCCGCATCCAATACCAGATTGGGACACAACTACTCCTGATTTTTCATTATCAGATGAGAATGATTTCTTTGCTATTTCCGAAAATTTTGATTTTAGAGAGGGTTTCAATAAGGTTTTAGTGTCCAATCAAGACGTTAGCGACTCGGAGCAAATTAGAATTGATGAGGTATCCGTTACCTCACATGCAAAGCGGCTCTTATGTTACGTAACGCCGTACAATGAAAACTTTGTTCTGAAGACTTCAGGTGGTGGATGGGTAACGATTGAACTGATTGGTGAAACCCAGGAAACCATAACAGAAGTGGTTGAAATTGTAGAAGGATCTGGTAGTGTTTCTAAACCCATCTACGAGGAAATTATAGCAGATAGAGCTTATTTGCAAACTCAATTGGGTGCTGTAATCTTTACAGAGTCGGGAAATCTGACCACTGAGGTAGCCGGACAGAGCTTGTTGCAGATCACATACGTAACCAAATATATAGAATATTTAGTGACTTCCCAGAATGTTGAGCAAGTCCAGTTCTATACTGAAACACCAGAGGAATAAGAATGGCAATTTCAGCAAGTATAGTAGTTGACTTTGGTGGCGGTGCGGGAGTATCTACCCTAGTGGCAGAGTTGGATGATATTAAAAATGATTCCAAAAGCTCATTCCTGACCTCAGAGACAGCTTTCTTTGCGATTTATAAATACCCCAGTACATTATCGGTACATCAACCGTATCCCACTGCTGGTATGGTGCTCAGTGCTGGTACAGTAACGAGAACCAAAACGGAAAATCTGGAGTTTGTGGGCAGTAAGGAGGTTTCCTTATCACATCCACCTAATGGTCCTGTTACTGTTAACCGTTGGTTTGGTAATGTTGGTCAGGGTTTTACGATATCTGGGTTTACTGCTTCAATAACGTCAGATTCACCTTGCATCTGTGAAGTAACTTACAAGACGACTGGGGCTCTGTGGGAGATCCGTCCACCAAATAATATTAATTTAGCTGTGACTCCAAACTATCCAATCATTGTTTATATCACGGCTGACGACTTAGTATAGTGGGTATAATTATGGCGATTAATGTTATTGTGATGCGGGACGAAGGTAATGTGCCGGCTCCAGATATTGTGGATGCTCTGGTAACAACTGAGGAGGTAGCTGTTTCACGTGGTACTCAGTTCATAGATGCTAATCATAGAAGTAAAATGCTAGCTGCGGCAAATAGTCCATTTACGCAATGGATAGCTCCTGGGTCTCTTTTAGAAATTACAGATTCAGAGTTTGTTGCGTACAAAGCCCTGGTTACAGACATAACTCTTTCAATATCAAAAAATAAGGCTGAGTATACCATGGACGCTAACATGATGTGGGAGACAGTGGCTAATGAATAATATAGCCAGCTTAAAGACTCTCCTTATAGTGGAGCCGAAGAAAAGAATAGGAACTATCTCGGAGGTAAGTTCGGGGTACGCCATTATTACCGATTTTTTGAATAGAACTTTTAAAGCCACAATCCCAGAAAATTTAGATTTAATTGTTGGAGATACAGTAATTGTTCTCGGTGGTGCTGTTATTGGGAAAACAAAAATTGAGTCCTCTCCATCTGTATACGAAGTTTAATTCAATTCAATTTTACTTGGAGGAAATTGGAAATGCTTGTTAATGATAGGAATCTAGCAATAGTTGTAATTATGGTAATGGTGATATTTTTCATATTAGTTGGAAAAACACCTTCAGAAGCAGCAGACATTGTTGAAAAGGCCATCATTGCCGTAGGTAGTTTAGCCACTGGTTCTATTGCACGGGACTCAAGTAAGGTGTCCGATACAATATCAAGTTTGGCAAAGAAAGTGTTCAAGGGAAAGAAACCCACGGATACTGGTGATCCCAAACCCAATAGAGACCCGGAGACTACTTATTCCTAAAGCGTAAAAGTTTTCTATGCTTTGCTATTAAAAGTCAAAACAAATGCTCTCCTTGCGATTCTGTGCATAGGATAGGCAGGGTGTGATTAATTATGAGTGCGAAAGATACAATCTTGTTGTTTTACAATGCAACGGGTAGCATTGAATACGTTTGCAAGGCTCTCTCTGGTTCACAATCCTATGATCCTGTTTGGCAGATTGCGAAATTTTTCTATGACGTGGATGAAAATCTTATTGGACTTCAGTATGCCAATGGGTCATCCAATTTTACCATGATAGCAGATGATAGAGCTTTGTATAGGTACACTGGTAATCTAGAAACGGTCATAGTTGCAACTGAAAATATCTCGGTATTCGAAGTTTTCGATCTGACTGCCTCTGGAGTTAAGTATACAAAACATGGAGACGACGGTAATTTGGGGAGCACTGCATTTATATTTCAAAACTCTGGTCATATAAAAGTTCTCTATGAAGCTGAGGAGTTAGATAAGACTGGAGAAGCTAATTGGCTTTCCCAGACAACTCTAGAGATCAGTTACCCGTTGCTTAAGGGGCAGAGTTTAATAATCCGTTCATAAAGGAATACACAATGGCAGAAGCACATATCAGAGCTTTATTCGGTGAAGATTTCCGTATTGATAGAGTGGTGTACGTTGCCAAGAATGGGGATGATTCTAATATCGGAACTTATGTTGATCCATTTCTGACTATTCAGGCAGCAATTGATTACATAGTAGCAAGTGGTATCATTGGTCTGGGACAACAAGCACTAGTGGAAGTTTACCCTGGTGTGTATACAGAGCAGATAGAAAGCATTCAAGGGATATTTATCAGCGGCGGAGTTCAAAATGTCCCCACTACAGACAGTGGAGTAGTTGTTATTTACAACACTGGGGTTGATGCTGCCCACTACCCTTTATGCGGAGATGACGGAAATGCCTTTTACTTGAGGAATTTAACTGTACAAACTGATGATGGGGGAGTGTTTGGTAAACTTTCCAACAGTAGATTCAACAGTATTTTGTTTTCCGGTGGTGAGTTTATTGAAGGTACAGAGAATGTATCATTGTATGCTGTTTGGAAGAACTGTTCCTTTCTAAATTCCAATGCCTTTAATTTGACGGGGGTTGCACCTCAAGGGCGATATTTAGTATTTGAGCAGTGTTGGTTTGGATGGTGGAAAACTATAAGGTTTGAATCTACCCATACTATAGGGAATGCTGTTTTTGATATGGAGGGAGGGCATTTAGCATTCACTCAGATGATGCTAAAGGGCGATTGGTATCATTTCGCCAAGAACTATCATAGTTTTGGAGCTTACCGTCACCAGTTTGATACGACCAAAGGAATATCATATCGAAATGTGACCATCAGTAACGGTATGCACTTCTTATCCGACCCGATGTTTTTTCAGATGATAGGATCTGAAATGACTGATGCGGCAGAAATGCCAATACCTGCAGATGAAGCTGATCTAACTGCGGATGTGCCTATAACGGATTGTGTGTTTGTGGATAACGCAATGCACAATGGATTAAGTGGTCAGATTCAAATTAGAAGTACCCTGAGAAATGTGGGAGTAGATACCATTAATAGGTATATCAGTATCCAGGCTGCTATTGATTCACTACCATATGGTGGTATGATTTTTCTTCAGCCTGAAGTCTATACAGAGCAAATTCACTCTAGGGCAAATATTACTATTCAGGGATTTACCCATGAGGGTACACCGGCCAAGAAAACTACCACACTTTATAATACCGGGGCTGACGAGGATCATTATCCACTTCGTGGGGGTGACGATGATTACTATGTGTTAAATGATATTACTATAGAAACAAATCTAGGTGGGGTTGTTGGTAAGTTGGGTAATTATAATTTTAGTGGGTGTGTGATTTCAAAGGGGCATTTCATTGAAGCCACACAAAATAAAACTTTGTTTATGACCTTTGATGAATGCACCTTTCTTGAAACTAAAGCATTTGACCTTATTGGCGTTGGAACTGGTGGTGCAAGACTCATGACCATAGTTGATTGTTTCTTTGGCGAGTCGGCTACGAATGCAAACTTTGGTTCCACTAACGCTGCAACATTGTTGATTATAAAAAATTGTATTGGTCATAAATATTCATTCGATATCGGCGGTGATTGGAAATGTGAAGTTTCCGATTGCCATATTTTCAACACCCAACGCACAAATATAAGCACTACCAATAAGATAACCTTTCTCCAATGTATTATTT
>LGVD01008316.1_pt1 | contig 77525 bp, 108 predicted proteins | sample 469861 | NCBI WGS metagenome assembly LGVD01 (sample SAMN03857201, study PRJNA290197) | marine sediment metagenome | biome: ocean floor; feature: cold seep; material: sediment; isolation source: sample #3730, Push core (PC) 16 from cruise R/V Atlantis leg AT-15-68, Alvin... ... | reverse complement strand
ACCTCCGCTTCTTCCTCATCCACGGAGGAGCCTTCTTCCTCCGCTTGTTTTTGAACAGATCGGACTTCTCTCGGCCTTTTCTAATCTGTCTTTCTTCGAAAGTCTCTGCCCCCGCGCACGGACACTCTTCCATTTCCTCATCGTCACAATTATTCATCAGGGTCCTCCCCCGTTTATGGACTACCTTGCGGCAGTTTGACCCGGCCCGGATTCTCCCATGCCTCAAGACGATCTTTTAGTCTTGCTACTTCTTCTTCGGCCTCTTGAGCACGAAATCTCCAGTAGAGGATAGCCCTACGCACCTTGCGGTTCTCCTCAGACGACAAAGCCAAGAAGTTGCCGTGCTTAAAACAACGACAGCCTCCGTTGGTCCGCATCCCCGTCTTCTCCTCCTTCGGACAACAGATGCAACTATTGTCGCCACAGTCAATGTATGACTTGGGGTCCGACAACTTGAAGTCCTCACTCATCTTTGTCTCCTGGGCGTGTGATTGAAGAACATCAGACACACCATTACCGCCATCGCCGGCAAGTAGAACCACCAGTAGTTGATCAGAAGCTGGACGTTCGTCATCTCAGGAGAGTGGAAGAACGGAAAGTAAATGCCTCCCGCAACCATAAGCAACCAAATGACGATCGTGACCCAACCCTTCATACCATGCTCCTGTTGTGCTCACGCATCTCGTCGACGGAATAAAACCCCGTACACCACATGACGCCCTGCACGAACCCGAGCCAGCGGTTGGCTTTGTCCGAGTTGCCCTCTTCAACAAAGATCTTAACCTGCTCGCACATCCAGGCGACGTGGTTCAGCTGTGAAGACGTAAAGACCTGTTCGTGATCTGGCTTGGCCGACAACCCGTGTATTGGCACGTACCCCTCACGTCCAAGTTCACGAATGTACTTATCGGCTACTTTTGTGATCTGTTTGCTGGTCATACGTTTCCCCCAAGTACCCGCTCGATTGTGATCCTCACAGGCACGCCCTCCAGCTTGCTGAAGACCTCGTGCTTGGCGCTGCGGTCCCAGCTGGTGATCTTAACTTGAATCTCCACATCCTCTTTCGTGTAGCAGAGTCCCATCTCACCTACCTTGTAGCGATCATCAAATACATCATCAAATACCAGCTGACATTCGTTCTGCCACACGAGCTCGGGGACTACGGCAGACTTCGACAAGTCCTCTTCCTTCTCTTCGATCATGACAGCAGCCTGCTCTCCTTGTGTTCCTTAGCGATGGCCTCTGCCTCATCCAAGGTGGCTTTATGAGCACCCATGCAAGCTGCCCTGAGCATGCGAGTCAGGTTCTTGGTATCCCGCTTGCCTACCAAACCCGCCTGAAGGATGCACTGACCTATGACTGGAGAAGCGCCCTGGTAAAGCAACTCCATGTACTGCTTGGCCATGTGCTTTGCGATTTCCAGCGCTCGGTCTTGATCAACTTCTAGCGAATGCGGGTTCGCGGGCAGGGGCACCATCACAAGCTGCTCCTCTGCGCCCTCCCACCCGCAGTCACCGCACCTTTGGACGGTGTTGTCCTGGGACGGCGATACTTTGCCGCTCCCGCACGCCGGACATATCGTTGTCATCAGGCCCATAGTGTTTGATCCTTTTGCCATGCAGTTTGCTTTTTACCAATGGCATGAGCGGTCGGACCTTCAGACCACCCTTCTTCACTTCCTTCATCAGCATGGCCAACGCAGCCTTGTCTCCGAAGTCCCGCTTGCCCTTGACGTGCGGGTAGAACGCATCGGAGTACGCCTTCCAGGCCTCCTGCACAGCCTTGCCTTTGTCGTCTATGTCCACGGCAGCCTGGACCAGAGCACGAGTCGAGTAGTATTCGATGTCCTGGCGCATTTGCCAAACTAAGATCATAATGGACTCCAATGGGCTTCCAGGCGGCGGAGGCTCGTGCTGCATGTCGTAGACGATGTTGGCCCGAGCCCAGCCCAGAGGAGTCACTAACCATTTTTTAATTCATCCAGGTCGACGAACAGCTTCCGTGCTCGTCGATCAAACCACGTGTAATTAATCGAAAGGGAGGCCAGCATAGGAAGCGGCATGGCGTTCACCTTCCGGAACTTGAGCAGGAACAACTCCTTGTCGAACCGCCTCTTGTCGTTGAGATGATCTGGCAAGGGACGACCATTGATCGAGTAGACCCCAGCCGTCAGCTGCATCATGTTCAGCTTGTCGAAGAGGTAGATGTCCGGGGCGTTACGTTCAATGTAGAGCTCCCGCTTGAGGGCCAGGTCCTCCTCGCCAGAGATGGTCCTGAATTCGATCAAGAACTTATCTCGTACAATGGGGACCAACTGCCGCAGCTCACCCTCTTCAATGAGCTGGTCGATGGTCATAGGTTTGCAGCGCTCCTCGATGGCCTTCCTCAGCTCATCGGTATCGAGGTCTTGCCTGCGCTCCCTCATCTCCCTCATGAAGTCGTCATCCAGCCCCAAGTCGTCACCCAAGCGGTCTGCCTGATCTCTCTCAACGTGTTCCTTAGTGCCGTCCTCTGTCTGCTTCTCCTGGGACTGTTGAGCCTCCTCGTTGAACTTCTTCAACGCATCAAGGCCCTCGACCGTGCCCTCTGAGAGACCAGGTCTCCCCTGCTGCTGACTACCTTTCAGACCTGGTTGGTTGTCGGCATACATTGAGCCAACACCGGGTCTGAACCGTGGGTCTTGTGCGGCCTCCGGGGGCAACGTACCCCCAAACGCTCCTCCTTTTTTCTCGGGCATTCGATCTCCTTCTTGACGAGTGGTCCTGAGTGCGTAGGGATCCATCGCGTCGGCCTGCTCCCGTTTCACAGCGGCATCGACCTCGGCGAGTGCTGGGTTGTAATGGGGGCTCAAGGGACTCCTTGGGTCACGTAAGATTTCCGCCTGCTGCTCCATCGTCATCAGCTCCCCGTTGGGTCCTGTAATGGGCTCGGCGTTCAGTGGGGGGATCTTAACTGGTGGTACACCTCCAACAGGTTTCCCACGACTTTTGATGGCGGCCATTTTCTTCTGGTAGGCCGTCATCTGTTCTTCTTCAGTACCCTGTGTATTGAACTGGGCTGGTTTGGGATCGTCAGGCATTACACCCTCTTGCTAGGCTTCAGTGGTGGCACAAACCGTGGGTCTCTACGCGTCTCACCCTCACATATGAAAGCCCTCAGCATGCCGTAGATCTTCTTACGGAAGCTGTCTTTGCGATTGTGAGAGAGCAGACCACGCTCCAAGCAGAACTTGTGCAGCTCATCGACCCGGAACTTGAGCCCACGCGTCTCCCAGATCTCCAAGAGCTGTTCCTCACTGAGGAATTGCTTCCTTGGGAGCACAATCGACTGGGGAATCTCCCCTCGGGTTGGGTCCATAACCCGTATAAGTACATACACTGTATGTACTAGTCAACCCCTTTTTCAAATCAGGGCTGAAAACCGCCTGTAGAGCGCAGGGAGCTGGGGGATGAAGGCTCTGATGTCCACAGGTTGATTTGGCTGGCCCAGGACGACAGCTGTGATGCTGGGATCTCCGCGGAAGGTTTCGACCAGGCCGTGGATGTAGTAGACGGGCTCGACCCTCTCCCCATCGACATCGATGCCGGCATCATTGAAGACCTCACTCAGAGGCTGCTTATTGAGAATGCGGAAGATGACCATCCGCTCAAGCTTGACCCTCGGCAGGTGAAAGCAAGTCCAGACCGTTGGCTCATCCGTGGCGAGCTCGTTGTCTTTGTGGACCTGCTTCCACGGCATGGGTACGTTGACCTGTCGCACGTGTTCAGCGGAAGCAACAAGCTCACCATTCTTGTAGACCCTCACTTCTTTGGAATCTTGCGCCATCCGACCGACCCTTTCTTTGGCCTGAGCGATTCAGTAATGGCTCGCAGCCCAGACTTTTTACAGAAGCGGCACCTGCCCCACATCCCTCCGCCGGGGTGAGACTCGATGACACTTCCGATGCGGATACTCATGCCATCATGAACCTCCACCTCGTGCTTTCGGCCACAGTGGGTACAAACAAACTCAACTGTATGAACGTAGGCAGGCTTCTCTGGCATGCTGTGATCGTATAGAGGGCAAGTAAGGGAGTCAAGAGAGAGGTGTTGGATCATCCTTACTGGAGCCCCGCCAGTCCCGCTGGAGATCTCCAAGGCTGCTGGATGAGGTCTGTCACTCTGGTTGGAACCTCACGATGTTCTCTTTGTCCACCTTTGAGGAGGATTTGATCTTCGCCTCTCTCTTGGAGGCCCCTGACCTGGAACGATAGGGGTAAGAGGTCCACACCAGGGTCACAGGCTTCCAGGACCAGCACGCCTTGGCTGCCTTCTTCTTGTTGGTGTTGTGCTCGTCGATCCTTTTATCGACATCCTTTGCAATGCCACAGTAGAGATCTCCTCTTCGATTCCGCGCAAGGTAGACGTACCACATGACCACATCGTACGACGAGGGACGATCTGTGTACAAGCTAAGGAAAAGGACCGGGAATGAAACACCAGCATTGCGCTGGCTCCGGTCTATTGAAAGACGACCATATCCTTGTCACCGAACATCCGCGACACGTCCTCTGTCAATCGGTTTGCTCTGACCCGACGACCATGGACGATCTTTTCGTACATGGTGCAGTACACAGCCTGCACCATGTCGCCATTGGGGAGGCTGCATACTGCGCCCCCCCGAAGCAGAACTGCGATCTTGCCGGGCTCCCTTAGCAAGTGCTCTTGCTCCTGCTCCTTGAACCAGGGGAGCAAGAGCTCCAACGTCAGCTCCTCCACAACCAGGGGAGCCTCTTCTTGGGTTCTCATACTCTGTCTCCTTTCCGGAGCCTCCACAACAAGGCTCCAACGAGAGTTCGCACCAAGAGAACCGGCCAAACGGCCGAGCATAGTGCGGTGTACAGCATGGGTCGCCGACCCATGTCGTGCCCATGATGCTGTTTGATCGCCGCCGCGACCACTACTACCTGCTTGTGCGTCTCGCGGTAGGACAGCATGGCCACCACGAGATACGCCCCCACAAACAACGCCCAATAAAACATAGCTATCTCCTTTTCTTGTTCATAATCCTTATCCCACCAATGTTGATCGTTTTTGCAAGCTAAAGAAAGGACCGAGTATTTTTCCGGCAGAACGCCGACTCGGTCTACTTTGGAAGAAGAAACCCCAATACCTTGAGTCGTTCCTCAAACTCCTTGCGTGTCTTGACTCCACAATGCCTGATGTCGGCCTTGTCGAGCATTTGGAGGACACCTTGAATAGTGGTGACCCTCTCGTTCCAGAGGACTTTCCGAGACCTTGTGGAAAGAGACCCCTCGAACCACTGGAACACCCTCTCCTCCGTGAAGTGCTCACCCTCCCCCAACCGCAGCTTCAGATCGGCAATCTCTTGCACCGTGCATGACAACTCCCGAGTAAGAGACTTGACTTCTCTTACCCTCTGCTTGTTGTACTCCTTGAGATTGTCGATCTTCAGCAGGAGCTCCTCTACGTTTCTCGCGAAGGCGTTGTACAGAGTGTCGGGTATATACATGATCCATCTCCTCTCATAGATCTTATACCCGCCACATCGATCGATTTTACAAGCTAAGGAAAAGACCGAGGTGCGGCCCAGCAGAACGCTGGTCTCGGTCTACTCTGGAAGTGGAAATGGGAACCCCAGCACTTCTGCTAGCTCCCTTCTTGACTTTGGCCCGAAGCCGTTGATGTTCGGATCTTTCAGCAGCTCAATGACCCCTCTCACACTTGTGATTTTGTTCTCCACCAAGACACGACTTGTCCGAACAGAGAGCTCCAACAGCTCACCCAATCTCTCTTCGGGCTTTCGGTCGTACCTTCGGTTGTGCCAGGTAATCCTTTCACGCTCTTTGGTATGCAGCTTCTTGATCAACTTATCCTGCTTTTCGATTACGTGCCAAAGTTGATCAACCTCCTTACACAAGCCCTGGTAAGCTTGGGCGAGTGCGATGACGGAATCAGTAACATTTGAAACGAGCCGCTTGGCGGGCTCGTTCTTCTTCCTCTTCCGCTCCTCTCTAAGTAATGCGATCTGTGTGGGATTTACCTTCATAGCGTCTCCTTTCAAAGAGGGCGATCCCGCAGAGTGTGGGCTCCAGTCATCAGTCACAAGGTGGAAGCAACGCAGCCCCGGAGAGCACTAACTCCTCGAAGCGTTCCACGCCAAACGCTTTTCGCGCCCGTTGAAGCATGGTTTTTAACGAAATCTCACCTTGCCCCATCTTCTCCCAAAGCTCGGTGAGTTTGTCGTACTCATGACCCCTGATCGGCAGGGGCAGGCCCATCGCCTGATTCAGATCGTCCTCGTACTTGTCGCTCTCCTCGACCATCACCTTCCTACAGGCCTCGCAGTCAAGGTTATGTGCGAACAACTCGTCCCGCTGCTTCTCCACAGGCGGGTTGGCCCTGATGATCTCAGTTATCTCTTCCCTGGTGTAACACATGCGATCCTCCTAGTTGCGAATGCGACGCTTTCAAAACACATAGTCGTCTCCGCCTCCCGGAACTACTCTGCGTTTCCGCGGCACGTACCGGCCCTGCTCCTTCAGCACGGCCCGCTTGCACCGAGAGAACTGGCCATCGGAGATTTCGATCCCTGTGATCTCCTGGAACTTCTTCCTACGGACTTTGGTGCCCGGCACCAACATCTGGTGAAGGTGTTCCCTCACCCGCTGCTCTTTACTGTTTGGATCTCTCTTCCTTCCTCTTGGATCTCTCTTCCTGCGTTGAGGATTTGTTTTGGCAATCTCGGCATCGAGCTTCTTGATGACCCCCAAAAGCTCTCGAACTACCTTGCGCTCCGCAACAAGCTCATCCCATAGCTTGTCGTACTCCTCGACGAGATCTCTCGCCGCTCCACAAACTTTGCCGCGTAAGATCTCAACACGTACAGGTCTTCTCTTCCCCGACATGATCTAACTCCTTTCCAGTTCATAGATCTTATCCCAAGAAGTTGATCGCTTTTAAGGATGGATCAAGATGGAAACGGATCGTTACTTCGTAAGCTGTTTGAGATCTAAGAAGAGTGGGGCAGATTACTCCCCGGCATTGCGCCGGATTGCCCCGAGATGAATCAGTTTCTACCTTAGCGCAATCGTTTCCTACGCCTCTGGCGGTGAGCCACAACACGTGTCAGCGACACAGCTTGGTGAGCCAATCTTTGTTGATCTTCGTGAGGGTACTGGAGATCACCTACATTCTCAGATCTATGGCCATGAGTCGGTATCCCATACGACCGGCACTCTACTCTCAACTGCTCGAACCAAGACTCCTTTGCTGGTCTAGGTTTCGACGCCCTTTCCGCACCATAGATCACCCACCCAATCTTGTGGTTATACCGCGCGATGCTGATAGGCCCCAGCATTGGCTCACAGGACAAATACCTGACTGCGTCCCGGCCGACTGGGATATCCACTAGGTGTGATGCGCGGATGTCCAACCACTTCTGATTCTCCGCAGACGTACCTATGCTGACGTAGGGAAGCGGCCAGTCCTCGAACCTCTTCAATATCTCCTTCATCCTACTTGGTCGCTTTGTGAGCAGAAAGTAATCGTGTTGATTAGCTTCCTGCATCACTTTCAGCACGCGCCTGATGAACTCCTCCGGGATGTCTCTATGAAACAGGTCCCCCAGACTACTGACCAGAACAAGACGGCCTTCTTGCTCAAACAGAGGGTCGTACAACTCCTTCTCCCACACGGTTGGTTTAAAACCGGGAGCGAACAAGTCTCTGTTCCCATTCATGCAGCCTCTTGCGACACAGTTCCTGCACCCTTCGCTGATCGGACTACACCCAGTAGTTGGGTGCCAGGCTCTCTCAGCCCAGCCCATACTCTCGATGACTCGCATCTACTTGTCCCGCTTACGTGGGCTCTTGGGATTACCGCCCACTCCTTTGGTTGCGGTATTGACCATCCCCTTGAGACGGATATTCTCCATCTGGCCAAACAGGGCCAACCACAACGACTTGAGCTTAGCTCTGTCTGAGGCCTTCCTTTCCCCGATGTGCTCCTTGACGATATTCATCAAGACGCCTCCGAACCTTTTCCACACGCTCAACACGTACTCGAAGTTCGGAGCCCACAGGTACTGGCCGTTCTTGTCCTGCGCCAAGAAATGCCTGAAGGACGCCAAGATCGCCCCAGCGGCAACCATCGTCACTTTTGCAATCTCTTCCTCACCGATGATCGGATAGAAGAACGGCCGCATATTGCCCTTCTGCTCGGTGAAGGCATAGTCCTTTGGCGGCTTGGACCCTTTCGGCAACTTGGAGTAGCCCTCCGCGCGAATCGTCTCGAACAACTGCCAGAAGTCTGACAAGAGGTTCAAAGAGTTGTCATACCTATGGGGATCGTTCCAAAAGGTATCGAGCAGACTGTACTGTGCGCCGAACAGGGAATTGGGCTGCAAGTCTGGATTGGTGATGGGATACTGCTCGATGTTCAACGCCTCCAACAACCTCAGACACTGTGCACCTGTGTACACCTTCTCCCTGTCAACTTTGGTCTCATTGGCCTTGAAGCCGAAGTACTGCAAGATGCCGGCCTCTTTCAGCACCACCTTGATTGGATCGAACACACCATCTGCATTCATCAAGGCCTCATCGGAGATCTGAGTTCCACGGCTACTGGCCTTAGACACCCAGATCGTAACCTTCTTGTTCGAGCAGAGGTCTCCACCCATGACGTGAAAAGGGATGAGAAGCTTATTATCTATGCCTTCCCCCTGCAGCTCCTCGAACCTACCCTTGTGGGACAGAGCACAATGGTAGATATGCCGCCCATTGATGGTCCCGCAAAACTCTCCTCTGTTATTGAAGACGACCCACTTCGCCCCGTTGCACTCCTCGATGTGCACATCGGTAGTCAAGATCGTCATACCGAGACACCCCAGGTGGAAGATGTCATCAACGGGGACGTTCTCGTTGACCATGGACAAAGACATGTCCTTGTACATGCGCTGACCCGGCCAGGGCACACGTGTATTGATACTTGTGTTGATGCCCTCGGGCATGTGCATCCCAAGAGCCAGGCCATGGATATGATCTAGTTCGTGAATGGGATCTCTGAACCCCATTCCGCACGAAACGGGTACAGCGATGTACCCCTTCTCGACTTTCGGTGCTACTAGCATCTCTGATCTCCTCATGGCTTACGCCAATAACAAGGGAACTCAAATGTTCCTCTTGCTACCCTTATACCGATCAAAGACACTGTTTTCGATCTAAGAAATGGGGCGTGTGGCCACCCCTCGATCACTTCACATCATACGTCTTGGAGGTACTTCTCTCCTGCTCCAGGTTCCGCCAGTACGGATCTACCCAAATGGGCTTCCGTAGAGAGCGGGCTGGACCGTGAGGTTGCATCTTGCGATGTCCCCTGACGTATGACGCCACACTGGGAGGGAGGGCTTCTCCTCTTCCGATTGCGCCGGCTATCTTCTCTAAGGTGGGGTCGATAGTTACCTTGGTGCCGACCAGTTGGGAAGCGGGTTCCCGCAGAAGGGAGCGAAGCTTGGCCTTGGCATTCTTTTTCCCCTTGCCTTTAAGGAGAGGAATCCTGGACTTGAGCTTGTCGATCTCGGGATCTACATGAACGACTCTGTCCTCAGAGAAATCTGTAAGATAGACGATGCAGGCCACAGCAAACCTCATAAGCTGACGCACCGCCTCGTCTCCTGTCTTCCCCACAACGCGTGCCTGCTCGAATTCTGTGAAGACTTCAGAGTCTTTGGAAATAGAGCGCGAGATAGACTTCTCCAAGTCGTCGTCATCCGAGCGGCACAAAAGATGAGAGTAGATCGTAGTGTCATCGCCCAAGCACTTGGACTTCTCGTTCTCCCGCCCCTTGAATAAGATCTGCACGCGACGCTTCCCCTCTGAACGTCCGTCCACCACCATTATGGTATCCAAAGAATGTTCACCTGTGCTTGGGTCTACGAGCAAAGCCAGACTAGGAGGGACCTGGATAACGAAGGCAGGAAACGGACAGTGGAAGTCCCGCCACTTAATGTGCGTGGAGTCCGTAAGGAGCAGCTTGGAAGCTAGTGGAAGAGAGAACACGAATGTCTGATCACCAAGAGCCCAAGCATTATAATGCGCATACCAGCAGATCCCATTAATCGCTCCTGCCGCAGAATCTGATTCGAGCTGTTTCCCGCTCAAGGCTTCCTGCTGCAGAAAAGCTCTGGCAGTCCGTACAGCCATCACATACCGAGACAGCCAAAACCACACGCTTCTATCTACTAAGTGCAACGGCTCTTCCACAGAGTTCTGGAAATAAGTATGCACATCCTCAACAACCTGCGCATTAGTTTGCATTGCAACAACACGCTCAAATTCCAGATACGCCTCCCCTAAATCCTTGATCACCGACTCGGAGTTCGCCCCCTTGTTCTTTTGAAACCCCTCCCACAATTCCCCAAACCTCCTTACGTACGACAGCGGAGGAGACAACAACTTCATCCAAGTACGGTGCCCATTACCCAAAGCCTTGCGTTTTTCTACTACATTCAAAGTAACCTCCTTTTCCGATCTACAACCCTTATACCGATCTTGGAGGTATACCTGCTAAGAAAAAGGGCCACGATGCTCTCGCAAAGCGGCCCTCTCCTCAGGTTCATTCAGAAGTCCTCCTCTTCAGCACGTCCACCACAATGGGTACCCAAGTACTCTTTCCAGTGCTTGTCACAAAGCCCCCGCGGCTCCTTGACCGGGACGATCTCCACCCTGCAGGTNNACTCGCTGTAGTGTTTGTCGCAAAGCGCATCCAATCCAGGAACCCCAGTACAAGGCGGACACTCAGGGCAACTAGTAGCCTCGAAGTAGTCACACTTAGGGCATTCCCACCCACTAGAAACCGAGATCATTTCAGGATGCTCACACCTGGGGCATTGCCTTGAAAAGCTCTTCTTCATTCGTTTCATTGTGCTCTCAGTGGCTATTCGATCCCACCCTCGTTTCGATCTTCGGGGTATTCCATGAGCCTCAGCTCGCATATCGGACATCCAAACCCGAACTTGGGCTCTCCTCGACAAGGCACCTCGAGATGGTTACCCAGAGGATGGCAGATCTTATGGTATGGCGGCTTGCCGATCCTGATGTTCTTGATTGTGCCAACCACCATGCTCTGCGCTAGCATATGTAGCTCGAACCGCTCGTAGTCAATGTTGGGTAGGATGATCTTTCGCTTCTTGTCCGTGTGGCTGATCACTACAGACTTCAGATCTCCGAGCAGAGGGCGCGTTAGGAACTCGTCACTTCCGCTCAGAACTCCCTCGGGAACATTTACTGCGCTGGGCTTGATTCTCCTGACGAGGCTCAGCATTTCATTTCTTCGCATTGTTCATTTCCTATCTCCTCAAGAAGCGCTTCGATCTCATCAAGGTTGTTCCTGACCCCATGAAGCTTTGCTGTCTCGGGTGCATAAGGTCGATAGCCAAGTCAAAGCCCAACTCTCGGGCTCGCTCGCGCAACTGCTCCAGGCGCTCGTTGTTATTCATCCTCTTCCTCCTCTCTAACGATCTCCACCCTGCAGGTAGTGCCCATAGCGCACCAGTAGTCCTTGTTGTTGGGCCAGCCAAAGCGCAACCCGTTCTCCTCGTCGTTCGTCAAGCATACCCGCACGTCGCTCTCAGGGTCCGGCTTGGTTACCTTGAAGATGTCACCAGGCTCTAGATCGTAGGCCACCATGCCTGGCAGCTCGCCCTTGCGGCGCCACGAGCTCTGCACCCCGTACTTGAACACGTCTCCAAACCTGTCCAGGCCTGGAGGGCATCCACGCATCAGCCTATCCGAATCTTCGTCCTCTGCGAACTCGGAGTAGCTGTGCTCCTTACCAAACTGCTTGCCCGCGACGAAAGCCTTCTCGGAGAACTTCTCGTTGAGTTGGTCTCGTGGACTATCTCCCTCTACATCAAGCTTCATCGCTCGTCTCCTCTTGGGTGCTCTCCAAGTACCTTCAAGAGCTGCTTACTGTCATCAGGCCACAACCCGCACTTCTGCATCATGTCGTGAACGATCTCGACGGTGTTAGCCTCGCTGGGCTCCATGAGCAGGTCCCACTTGCCCACATGGTGGTCCCAGAAGAACCACTGGAGCATGAAGTGAGCGAACTTCTCCAGTTTCCAGCGTGGCATGCGCTCTGGCTCGTAGAAGCCGTCCAGGTTGACCTCAGATGCCACAGTAGACCAAGTGTCCTCGTGCTCCGTTCGGTCCTTGGTCACCACCACCCAACCCCCGCCGAACTCTCCGGTCCTCGGCTTATCGCAGGTGCCGGCCCAGGTCATGGTGAAGACCTCATCCGGTCTGAACTTGTGGATGAAAGCCTGTACGAAGAGAATCAGCTCGTCGAAGCAGAAGCTCTCACCGTTGTCCTGCAGCACCAGGTCCCCGTCCTCAAAGCACCACTGGAAGCCGGGCCAGTTCTCCACGTCAACGTCCACCAGCTCCTCAGCCTTCTTCCCCAGCAGGTCGGCCAAGACCTTCTGTGCTGCTTCGTTGTCATCGAAGACCTCGGCGTCGAAGGTGAGGATGATTGGCACCCAGTTCTTCTCTTCGTCAGTGAGCTTCGTGATGCACTCGCAAAAATGCATGTAGTTATTAATCATGTGTCACCTTTGAAATGGGTTAAGGGTCATCACCCACTCGCCCTCGAAGCCCTCGAGCTCGATGGTACGGAATCCAATATGTGTGAGAAAACTCAGGCCGATATACCTGCGCTGTGTATCGGCGTCCCCATCCGCGAATTGGCTATCGCCGGCAAACTTGACCCGCAAGAACATAACGTGCATAGGGCACCCTAGAATCTCCGTGGTGGCCATCATTGTTCCATTACTCACACTCTTGAGACCACGTAACTCTATGGTCTCAACGTGAGAGACTTGATCGGAATTTTCTGTCAACGTAAGTCTCCTCTCGATTGGTTTGATCAGAGATCTTATACCGCGAAGAGAAGGACTATTTGGTGGGCTTGGAGAAGAGTTCTTTTGCCTTGTCGAGAAGGACAAAGCCGAAAAGCATGGTGAGACCTACGCTATTAACCACTGGGGCCGTCAGGTCCTTCAGCTTTCGCTTCGCTTTTCTCAGCCTTCGCCAAGATCTGCGCGACTCCTGCCAGTACATTTTTCAAGTCCTCCCTCTTTGGCATCTCAGTGACCTTGCTCTTGGGGTCAGGGATGGTCGTGGAGGGCCTCAGCCGGCCGCTGGCAAGGCTAACGCGCAAGGACTCTCTGTAGATGGTCAGCAGGTCCGAAACCTGCTTGACGGCCCTCTTGTCGCACATCAGGGCCAGGGAATGACAGTGGCTGCAAAGCACAACTCCCTGATAGTTGTGCTTCCCCTTGGTGGGGTTGCTACAGTTCATGCACACCCCAAAGCCAAGCTGCAGCTCGGCTAACGTACTCCGGGGGGCTTCACCAGGCCCCCCAATATTGGGGACATCCCCGGTCCCGATGCCATTTGGGGCAGGGCGATCTGAGAATTCATCTGCTGCTGCATCTGCTCCTGGAACTCCTTGGCCTTCCGCATCGACTCCTCGAGGTCTTCGATCTCCTGCTCGGCCCTCTCCTTCGGGAACTTGTACCACGCCGCTGGTAAGATCTGCATCGTCTCGAGGGGCTCCTTGTCTTGCAGGTCTGGGTACTCGAGCGCCGTCATTCTGCTTGGCCCCATCTGCCCCATCATCGAGATCGTAACCACCGAGTAGATGTTTGTGATCTTGACTGGGGTGCTGTTCAATACAGCCTCCTGCAGATTTGCCTCCGTCTGACAGAGAAAGCGTTCTCCGGTTATCGCTCTTATGATCATCCATGACATTTAATTCTCTCCGCGTGCGAATACGTGGCCGTCTGGCCACTCCACCATTATCGATTGCTTGGTGGGTTGATACCCGTTGATAGGGCAGGCCTGCAGGTCACCGCTACGGAACAGCACACCTGCGTTGTCTCGATTTGTCACCATGAAAACGATGGCCTCCTGGTCAGGAAGCCAAAGCGTCTCATGAACATCGACGAGGCCCGAGAGCCAAGAGATGGCAGCGATCGAATGAATGTGAAACCCTACCCGCCATAGGTTTCCACTAACCACAACATCACACGATCGTTTGGTTGGTTGACGTTGAAGCACGATGCCCCTCCAAGATAGAGATCGTAAAGCTATTGCGAGCAAAGTTCAAGACACCCGCCCTGGACGCCCAGAGCGGGTCAAAGCCAATCGGCAGATCGCCACCAAGGCTCGTGGGACAAAACACGTTCCGCAAGCCCTGCGGCGATGCCATTGAACTGCACGCTCTTATCGTCGAGATACCAGTTCGCGTGGATTTTCCTCGGGTTGTCCGGCCCATTCCACGGGTGGTCGTTGATGTAGTCGTAGGGGATCTCTTGGGCGTCTAGGTGAGCTCGCATCTCCGGGCTGTCAGGACGACAGGACCAGACGACAATCTTCACTCCCACTTCTCTCAACTTCTTCAGCTCTTCAACCATGCCACGAATGGCCTCGCCGAATTCTTTGGGGGCGTAGTTGTTCCCGTTGTAGTTCAGAGCCGTCCCATCCAGGTCCAGTGCCAAGATCTTGGGACGGCTCGGGTCTTCGTAGCTCAGCTTTTCCATCAGCGGCTATTCTACCGCCTCTTGGACTTGTTGGGCATCCTCTTTCGTCCGATCGTCGGCCAATCTCTTGGCCCGGCGTTTCTTGCTGCTCCAGTCGTCCCTGGCCTCTTCGATCTCTTTGATCTGAGTCTCCAGCTCCTTGGCTTCCACGTCAATGGTCCTGCAAGCCCCCACGAAAGCGCTCTTGATGGTCGCTTCTCGCACAATGAGTTCCACGGCCCGGTCTGGCAACTTACGGGCCTTGACCTCAGAAATACGCTTCTCGAACCGTTGATTGATGATCCTCTTGGCCCTGTTGAGCTTCTCTCGACGTCGCCCCTCCAAATCGGAAAGGGCGCAGTCTCGTGCCTTCTCAAAAGCCCCACGTAGCGCTGTCAGCTCTTTACTGACAGGAGACAACAGACCGCAGGTCTTCTGCTCGGCATCCTTCTTGCGGCGCTTGACGAGCTCTTGGAGGCCCTTGCGAGCAAGGTGCATGTAGCCACCGACGACGTAGACTACACCCTTGAAGAAGCTATTCTTGTTCGGGTGCTGCTCTCCCACCAGGGCCACGACGGCCTCCGGCCAGAGCTTCATCTCCGCCAGCACGACACCAGCGACAGCCGCCTGGATCTCCTCTTTCGAGATCTCCTTCTCACCCTTACCTTTGGGCTTCTTGTCCTTCTTGAGATCTGGCTTGGCATCCACGCCAGCAGCTATCTCTTCNNCTCCGCTGCTTATTTGTCATCTCCGCTTGTGACTCCACGATGTTCTCTCCTTTCGTTTTCCTGACGACAATCTTCCTTAGCTGCCTCGTCGATACGTCGATACTCCGTACAAGCATTGGTGAGTTCTTGCAGGAGCTGCTCAGCCTCCGAGAGACTGAGATCGACATCCAATGAGGGATCCTCGCTGTACAAGGTGATGGCATTTAAAAGCCACTGGCAGCTAGCGTGGATCTCTATAACTGGACGCCTCTTCATTAAGTCTTCCTTTTCGTTTTACTCATCATCAACTCTGGCGTCGGAACCCAACCAGCGGGCGGCTTCCAACCAGCAGCCAAGGCCGTCTTCGCCCAGCCACGTAGCTTCTTTGGATCATAGCCCAACGACGGGACTCGTCCTCCCCACCCACAGTGGTAGCAAGCCGCGTTCTCGCAGGGGTTTTCCTGACACGTCCCGTGGTTCCTCAAGTCTGCTCCGGGTGCTTCACATTCGCAAATAAGGCCATCGCACCCATCCTCCACGCCTGATATGCAAGTTCGTGCACCACCCTTGCCGTGCTTCCCTACACGTGCTCCACATTGTGGACATTTCCATGCGCTCATGTCATTTACCCTTCTTGAGTAGGCGAGACAGAAGAAGCTCCACACCGTCCAAACGAGTTGGGATGGTCCACCGCAGCCACGTCTCCCACCGCGCAAAGATCTCCTTCAGTTTGTCGAAGGGCACAGGATGCACCATTCGATCCAAGCATGTCCAAAAGTCTGCCTGCACCTCGATCACGAAAATCCGATACCCGTGCCGCTCACCCATCTTCTTCGTGCGCTCAAACTCCCAGAACCGAGAGTGAACGTTGTCCAAGATGATGAACTGTTCACCGCTCTGGCATGCCTGAATCACAGCCACATGATATTCGGACACCACTTCTTTCTCTCTGGCGGGATCGAACACGTACTTGCCGTCCACCATCCTGAACATGTCCAGACTGATGACCAACGGCTTATGGCCGTCTGCTGCGAACTCCTTCATGAAGGAGCAGAACAAGCTCTTACCGCTTCCTGGAGGTCCCCTCAAAATCACCATCGTTTTCATCGCAACGGCTCCTTATCCAACGTGATCACCACACCATTCTTGAGGACGATCTGACCTTCCCTAAACACCTTGTCCCACGGCGGCTGGCTGATAAGGCCAATGGCAAGAATGAAATAGGCTTCCGGGCTAGCGTCCGGATCACGCAAGGTGACCCAAATCTCTCGGCCCTTAACCTTGTCGAGGTCATCCGTTAAACGCTGGTGGTGGAAGTATTCCTGCGTCTCGAAGATCTCCTTGAGTGCTTCGAGATTGCCGTCCTTGACCTTGACCTGCTTTGGTAGGGTGCGTAGAAGCTTGTGCGCCGAAAACAAATCTCCTACATTCTCTCCCAAGCGCACAAGTTCCCCCGCAGCCCTAGATTTCTCTACGCCAGGCTTGAGATCTACAAGGGCGATGTTCCAAACCTTGTCCTCTGTTTGAGAGATCATCACTTCCCCCGGAGCACTACGTCTCTCTCGACCAGTTTGCACCCTGCCGGACGCCCCAACAAGTGCGTGCAAGATACATCAGTGTCCAGCCCACAAACCTCCCGTTCTCCAATCAACGACACCAACGGACACTCCTCACAGCTTTCCACTGTCTGGATGATAGGCCTCTTCTTGCCCCTGGTCTTGGACAACTCACCCCGATACCCCTGCTGCGTCACATCAAAGAGGAGAATGTTATTTCCACTCACACGACATTTGTCTTTGCCTACTTCCCTGACGTTGTGCATGTTCACAAGCTGCCTGAGCCTAGTGGACACGTTGTTTGACGCCCTATTATTAATGCCAAGGGCAACTTCGTTTTTCGTGGCTGGGCCGTTGTGATAAAGCCACTTCCACACACTATAGAACCATCCTACCAACGCCCCACTCTCGATCAGCTTCTTGTATGCCTCGCGACTGGTCTCCCTTATAATTTCCGTTCGGTCCATCCAAAACCTCCGCTTCGGCCGGTAGTTTGTTCTCTTCCTCTTGGATCTTATCGTACTGCCTGGCCTTGGCCGCGAAGGCCCGGCAAAAGATCAAGTGGTGCTGGTGATAGAGCCGCTCCCTCATCTTGTAGAGGATGTTGGCCCGCACCCAAGGGTGCGACTCATCCCAGACTCGATCTTGCCGCAGGGTCACCCTTTGCAGCGCCGTCAATCAGTTTCTGAAGGTCCCCCGGTTCCATCTGGTGTTACCTCCGCATCCAAGATCTTCAGAGAACCGTCCGGCCGTGCCTCTACCATCACCACAGCTCTCGCTCCACCACACCCCCAGTCGATGCCAGTCATCGCTTCTCCGTTGACCTGTTGTTCCACGTGATCTCCGGGTGATCTCCGGGTTGTCTTTCAATTTCGAGCTCGGGCCATACACTTTCGTCGTAGCCGCTTTCGTCTGCGAGCCAACCATCAATCAACGAAACCGCGACGCGGTAGCGTTGCTGCCGTGACAGAACAGGAGACGGTTCCAGCACTGACACAAACCCCTTGATCATGGGATGATTATTAATGATCCACTGCCTCAATTCCACAGCTCTCATCCTCTTGGACTTGAGGTAGTGGAGCCCATAGCCCTCGGCGATCTGCTTGATGTCGCCAACGTACCGTATGTCGGATAGACACGCTTGGATCTGCCGCCGAGCTTCTTCCTTCGTGCGCCCCTCAATGTTGTTGAGGCGGTCAAGTAGGAACTGACTGGGAGGAGTCTTCTTCCTCTTCACCCCGCACTCCACAACTCGGACATACGTGCTTGAGGTGACGTCTCGTGCAGCTTCCAGTCTTCATCCACCCGCAGCAGCCACAACTTACCGAGGATGCGTGTCGGTAGTATCAAAGTCACCCCACTTAGATTCCTTGCGATGATCTGCTCAGAGTGCACATCGAGCTGCTGAAGCAGCTCATGGAACATCTCCTGCGTCATGTCAGGAAAGCTGTAATAGGCCCCCATCGTGGTCTCGAATGCTACATGCACCAGCTGCGACTGCTTGGCCCGCTCCCTTGGACTAGGCGCAGTTACTAGAGCTACTTGGTCAGTCTTGATCCCCAAGTCGTCCATGTTCTCTCCTCCGCTTTCTGTTCTTCTTTCCGAACAAGACGATGGTCAGACAGTGGAATTCCCTGTCCGAGCTCTGGCGTACCACCCTGCCCACAACCTTTCCATCAAAGCTCTGCATGAACTCTGTTACCCTCTCACCCAGTCCATCGCGCTCCCTATGCCTTGTCGCACTGAAAGTTTTTACCAGATCAAACGTTTCCATCGCCCCCTCCCACCAAGGCAGAAGTGGCATCGTAAACAGCCTGGACCAACTCACTACCTCTCTCCGTCAAGTAGAATTCCTCAGTGTCCACATCCTCCACCACACCCGACCTGAGCAGCCCATCAAGAGCTTCCAACACCCTGTCGATAGGTATCCCAAACATGTTCTCGAGCTCTTCCGCTGTCGCTATCTCCCCCTTCATGCACCCAAGACCTATGATGATCTTGAGACAGTCTGGCGTCACCTTGACGCAGTCGCACTCATGCATCTTCATCATCGCTCCATTCTTTCACGCGCCACATAGACCCTCATGTCTGCCAGCGTCGTGGTCTCACCACGCCTCTTGCGGTCGCGAGCGTCCTGTGTGTGCTCAGCCCCACCCACCCGCTCAACGTTGGCGCGACACTGCTTGAGATCTGGACACGGAGGCACATCTGGCCCGTACTCGTACCTTGCACCTGAGCATGCTTCGATTATCTCAAGGTCAATATCAGTCGGACGCTGAGTACGCAGGCGACAATAGGACACACGCCCCTTATTACCCAACCACGCACCACCATAACGCACGTGCAGACGTGGGAGTGTGGGGTCGTGTGTGATGTGATTGGGTTTGGGTTTGCACCGGTGCTTAAGTGTACGCACTTGTTTGCGCACAGACCTGATCAACTGACCAAAGCCAAGACCGCTCATGGGCGCAACCAGTCGTCATCATCCTCATCGCCGAAGCATTCGCGGAGGTCCTCCCACAACATAGTGTAGGTGAATCCGCACCGCATAAGATCTTTGCGCACAGCGGTGCATGCCACGCAAGTACGGTACGTTCCCATGGAGCCGTCCCATTTACCAACTACGTACTCGTGTCGGTCGCTAGGTTTGATCATCGCGGAACATTCACAGCAGTGGTATTCCCTCTTAGCCAAACGCGTCTCACAACGCCAAAACTCGGGTTTCTCCCCCCCTTCGATACAACAGCACCCATCAAACATATGCATCCTCCGATTACGGGCAGTCCCGCCTCAACACCCGTGGTTCCCTCGAGTACACCGCCTTAGCGGCAGCGCTACACCTGGTTGTTTGTTCATCTTTCGATGCACGACCCCAAGTTGAGCTTGGGGCGTTTTAGCACCACGTACCTAAACCATCTCCACAACCGCACATACCAACGATAGTGCCGGGTCAGAGTGATTGGCTTGCCGGTGTCCACCAAAGTGAACACTCCCGAACAAAGGAAGCGATCTGTCACTCCGTCATTCCTTTCTTCTCGGCCAGTTTGTGCTCAATGAGGATCACACCCTCGTCTCCCTTCTGGTAACACTCGGACTTCTCGTCGATCGCGTCCGAAGGTACCCAGAACTCCTCTCCGTCATCTGCTCTCTCGATCAGCACTCCGCCATTCCGAGTGACTACCTTGATGTGGCCCTCACACTCGAACAGCTGATCCATAGGTAGATCCATTATCTGTCAGCCTCCTGTTGAAGTCGCTTGAGCTCGTCGTCAAACCAACCCTCCACCTGCCTCTTCAAAATCCACATACACCCATACGAGGGGCCCGTGAAAGCGCCCACCCACCACTTCTTGTAGCTGGGGTGTTCCGCCCACCAGCGATTGTTTTCGAACTTGCAGCGCAACGACATGATGTAGCCAGGCTTCTCAATGATGATGGCTCGGCCGTAGCAAAAGAGGATGGGCGGGATCGCCCATATAATCACCATGACAAAGATTCCCTTGTCCCGAAACTGCCGGAGGTGTTCACGCTCGTGCATGAGACATTCCCACACACGATTATGTGCTTCTTTGCCCCCGGTATGGATACGCTTCCAGTGCCCATCTGACCAGTCCACACGGTTCTTGCCCGTCGTGGTAAAGGCGCTGATGTACCTACGGTTGAGGCCGACAGTGAGGATGGCAATCACCACATGAGCAATCCAATGCCACCACAGCTCACGCTTGTGACCCATCTTGAGCTTTGGGAACTCTTCCTTCAGCTCCGCACAAAGTTTAGCCAATCTACCACCTTGATAGGTGTCAAAGGTCGTGCCGCCGAATGTGAATGTCACTTTCGTCTGTGTGCTCATCTTGCCCCTCCCGAAGGTAGTGCGCTCGTTCAATGTTCAACAAAAAGCAGCAACCAGCTCCAGCATAGTCTGATCACCACTCGCCGCTCCCTCCAAGATGAGTCTACACCAGTGGCGGCCATCCTTGAAGATCAAGAAATCGCATCCTTGCACCAGGCATCCATAGCAGGCGTGGTTTCACCATAGCTAGTTCTCCTCCTGGTTGTCACTAGAAGTCTTATACCCATAAATCGTGATCGGTACATCGATCTTCATCTACCTCTCCTGCTTCTCAATGATGGTCGTTGTGCGCTCCCCATCGAACATCTCGAGCTGGCGTAGTTTGGACGCCGCAGTAGGGTGCCGCTTCAAGTACTTCGCCACAGGCTTGTACGCCATCCGGTGGGCCGGAGTCGGCCCATGCTTCTCCATCATCTCCTGATGCAGCGCCGTCCCATACCCGTGGTGCTGAGTGAATCCAAACGTCTTATATTGATCGTGGAGATCTTCCATCGCGCTTGTTTGAACGTACTTTGCCACGATGCTTGCGGCCGAAACCTCTTGGTATTTGTCGTCCGCTTTGGCCTCGTAATGGATGCCTTTACAAGTACCGATCATTCTCGTTCCATCAACTATGATCTTTCCAGCCTGCCTGCGTTGGCTCTCCTCCAAAACCTCTCTCACCAGCAAATTCCAAACATCCCAGATTCCAGCACTGGTGTTGATGAAGGCAGGAGGAGCAGTCTTGATGATGATCCACTCAGACAAGCTGTAGATGGTGTCGATCAAATTTTCTCTTTGCCCTACGGTCAGACGCTTACTATCTTTGATCCCATCAGACAAATCCGTGTCTGTATCGAACGCAGCGGACACCACGACCAGCGGGCCGGCCCAACACCCGACTCCTGCCTCATCAACGCCAGCTACGATCATCAAGACGCCTTCTTCAGCTGCACACTGTCGATCTTCATTTATCACCTCCGTGATCTACGCCGCCTTTCATACCAGCGGCTGTCCGTGGATCAAGACACTCGAACTCGTTCGAGATGCGACTGCCCACGGGAACGTCTGACCTCGAGTCCTGGTACTTGCCCTCGTAAACCTGATCGATCTTTCCGTCTGGCCGAAACCAACAAAGCTGAGCAAACTTCATGTCTGCGTAGATCCGTACCGGCTTGACGCAGGTGATCTCTAGCGTCCAGTTACCTTTGAAGTTGATGTCCCCAAACCCGCCAGTCTGATGGACGCTAATACCAAGTCTAGCTAGGCTCGAGCGTCCGTTGATCATAGGAACAAGGTTGTGTGACTCGGTGTATTCGTTGGTGCAGCCCAAGTAGAGCTCGCCGGGCTCGAGCACGAAGCCATCTTCCGAGATGATGACGTGCGCCAAACCGTTAGGCTTCTTCCGAACATCCAGCTCCCTCTTGCCGAGATACCAACGCATGTTCTTACTGAGCGTCAGGTTGTAGCTGTTGGGGTTGAGCTGCTTCTCATTCCACGGCTCAATGACGATGCGAGCCCCTGACTGGTGGACTAAATGACCGTCCTCGACCTTGTTCACCACCCCTGACTGGTGGACCAGATAGCCGTCCTTGGCCCTGTTCACCAGTTTCTTAATCTCGTGAGCTGTCAGCATCCACCCACCTCCAGATCATAAGGGATTACTAGCATTGGTTCCTCCTGTTTTGGCCTAGTAGGCCTCCGAAATTCAGATCACGAATCGGTATAAGGGTTGTGCACAGATGTTCACATAGTTCTTTTGCGCAAGGAGATCAAAGATGGCCAGAAGAAAGAACAGACAGAGAGACGTCGACCAAATCGAAGGCAAGTTCATTTGTGGTTGGGCCGAATACCTGCGCCCCGCCAACCGCCCCGTCCACGACGACAAGGGCAGACTCCTGAGCATTGCTCAGAGGCCCCCCAAGATCGTCACCCGGCTCATGATCGAGCTGGAGGATGGTAGTTGTGTTCCCATCCACGGGGAGCATTTTGAATCGATGGGCACAGACATCAAGGGCGCGTTCCAAGCTGCCTTCCCATCGAAGCTCAAGGAGATCCACTCCATCGCCGCCAAGGCCTACAAGAAAGGCGCCGTCGTGAAGATCAGGCGCACCGTATTCAACGACGATGGATGGACAGAGTACGACGAGGTCGAATAATCGTGTCCACCTAGACAACTCCCCTCCTACCGACATCGGGTGGGAGGGGATCAAATGCTCAGTCTGCTTCTTTTTAGCCTTCGGTAAATCCTCAAGACTCGATCTGCGTAGCCGCCGACCTTCCCCGTTCGAACTGGGATCCTTTCAAATCTCTTGCAGCGTGATTTGCTCTTTGGACATTTGCCAAAACCTTGATTAAAGAACAACAGCCAATGAAAACCACTCTTGCTGTGATGCTTCCTCCACCAACTCCTCCACCACGACATGAGCTGCAGTCCCCTACGGATGTTTCTCCTCGGGTTATAAAGCCCCAGCCTCACGGCCGCGCTCATCGACTTCTCGCACGACCGTGGGCGAAGCTGGATCTGCATCAGCCCATGAGAGCCTTTGTAACAGGCCCCGTTTTGAAACCGGGACTCTTTGTAAACCACAGCTGCTACAAGCAACGGGTCGAAGCCGTGCTTCTTGGCCTCGACCCGTACAATATTCATGCACCCTTGGGGTAGTGAGAACAAAGAGACCGCAAGCAGAGGCCACACACCACACCCCTAGTTCGCGTCCGGAGCCGCCACTGGGGGATTGGGATCTTCCAACAAGACTTCGACACCTCCGTACCGAAGCATCTGCTGCAAGCCCTTGTCGTCCCTGATGGCGTGTCCCACCCGAGTCCAGAGAAAGTTCTGCAACTCCCCGATGGTCATGCCCTCCTGCCTCCGTAGGCGCAAAGTGACAATGTGATTGTGCTGTGCTCCGTAGATCTTAAACTCGAAGGACTCCTTTGCCCGCGGCCCAAACATGTCCTCTTCTAAGGCATCGATGTCGTCAAACGACATCTACTCCTCCGTAGCGTGTTGACTATTGGCATACTTCAAAGCCTGACGCCGCTTGAACTTGGGCTTCTCGTGAGTGCCATTTCCATCAGCAGGCTTGGCAGACTTGGCAGACTTCTCCTTCGTCTTGTCCACTACTTCGGGCTTGGTCTTCCGCGCAGTCGTCGGTGGTGAGAACGTGGTGGCCGACACCGACCGGCTCACTGACTTCTTTGCGGCCTTCTTGGCGGTCTTGGCGATCTTGGCAGTCTTCTTCACCGGCGCCTTTTTGGCAGCCTTCTTGGAGGTCTTCTTGGCGGCCTTCTTGGCAGCCTTCTTGGTGGTCTTCCTCACCGGCGCCTTTTTGGTCAGCTTCGGTCGGGCCTTCAACCTGGCCTGGCCAGCAGCCAGGGCCGCTTTGGTGGCCTTACCACGTTCAAACATACCGACGAACTCCGTCGCCTCGGCAACCAGGAGCTTCCGACCACGATCGGTAACGCGATACTGGCCTCTTGCTTTCGCATTCATCTCCACCAGGTTCTCGCGAATGAGCTTGCGGAAGCCATTGCGCACCGTGCGGATCTCCCCCTGGGAAAGGTTCTCCGGCTTCTTGGAAAACGTTCCTCCACCGACCTCGCGTGCGGTCTGCCAAGGTCTGCTACCCTTGACCTCCGGATCCAACGCCGAGAGGGTCTTCAGCTCGGCCTTTGACAACTTGATGATCATTTCGGTTACCTCCGTTGTTGACTGTTCCTAAGATCGCACAATACTTGATCATAGGAGGGATTGCTAGGTCAATATCAAATCAAGTGCGGTATAAGATCTCTACTGAAAGGAATGAGTTATGTCAGATCATGAAGAGAAGTCTACCGATCAATCCGAGGAGATCTTCCACGAGCTCCTCCGTGCTGAGAGAGACCAGGAGATCACACAAACCACTACATTACAAGGCCAGATCGTTTCCCTTATTCTGGTCTTACGAGACCTGGGTGTGTTGAACAAAAAACAGATAGACGCCTGGGAAACCATGTCGGAGCATGTCACTGACCTGATGGTCAGGATGGCCAAAGCCAACGAGGTCCGGACGACAAACAGCGACGAGGACCCGGAAGACCAGCTCGAGGTAATGTTGGCGGGTGCAGATGCTACTATTGAATTCACTCGGCTGATGGGAAACTCAGATGAGGTTCTGGCACCTTTGATCGTTTACCGCAACGGACTGGCGGCAGATCTCAGAGAGCTGCACAGTGAGTCTTAGGCTAGTCAAGTACATCCGCGGCTTCACCGAAGGAGCTCGACTCGATTGGCTGCACCCATCCAACGGTCCATTCCCCGACTTCGCGGCGATCTACCAAGACAGTGAGATCGCCGGAGAGTTTGAGGTTCTGGCATGGGATGACAGGGTCAGTTGGATCTCAATGGTCTGCGGCCCAGATCACTACCACGGTGGTTACCCACACAGCTACCGCTGGTGGCCTGATGCCCCCGAGCCAAAGATCGTCACATGCCGGCCCACGAAGGGGGAGATCTACGATGTCAACGTCAATTGGGAAGCGGGGGAAGCCGGCATGCTAAAACAGGTCTCTACCGCGTCTGTCCGACTACACATCCTAACCGAGCCTTACCCGGAAGGGTGGGCGTGAGGGCTTCGGCCCTCATTTTTTACGCCACACTCTCCACAACGCGAGGACACTGTCGACCTCCAACACACACTCTCTGGCAAGGTCTCGTTGAAGCTCCACATCATACATCTCGTCCTCCGGCAGTGCCTCGACCTTGCCATAGTAGGTGTTGACCGCTGTGCGGATTACGGCAAGGAAGTCGGACCTACTCTTTGGCACACATGTTCTGGAAACGCCGATCTTGATCGGTGCTCCAGCACCACGAACTCCTCGATCTCCTCGAGGTTTGTGATCTTCAGCTCCCTCTTCCCCTTCACTTCGCTTATGTTCCACACCTCCGGACACCCGCCTGTTTGACGGCAATGATCCGGTACCACGTATCCGGTTCTCCTGTGTCGCCATGCTTGCATCCCATCGTTGCCTGCCCAATAAGAACGCACACTGATCCACGGAAGGACAAGCACAAAATCCCACTCCTGGTATTTCCCGTCGATCGATTCATTTGGGGGCCGTGGCCAGCCCTTCATAGACTCCACGAACCACTCGTGCTTCGCAAACCCGTGGTCGTTGATCTCCACACAGGTGATCTTTGCTCCGCTGGTAGGTAAGATCTGATAAGGCCTGCGACAAATGCCCGAGGTCACAGACCCATCTCTCCTAACATTTGATCGACCACCGCGTCTGACTTGTTTTCGAACGTGTTAATGAACACGACCCGCTCATCCAACAGCCTTGGTACACGCTTGTAACGCTCATGGTAGAGACGCTGATTCTCTTCAATCTCGTAGCGCTCGATGACCTCTCGCTTCCCCAACCGCCTCATGCACTCTCCCACAGGGCAAGAAAGAATGAAGAGGATATCTGGAACCATGCAGACTCGCTGCATGTACTCGATCAGGAAAGGGTCGTAGTTGTCCTGCTGGTAGACCCAAGTACTGTAGGCGTAGCGATCACAAACGATAGTGGTGCCTTGCTCGATGTTCGGCCGTAGAATGCTGGCAATGTGATCATGTCGGTCGGCCAAGAAGAGTGGAAACATACCAACCTCGTCGGCTGCTTCCTGATCCTTTAAGATCTTCCGAATGTGTCGACCGATAGTTCCCTCGCTGGGCTCCTTAGTCCACATGGCAGCAAGCTTGAGCTCATGCATGCGCTGGACCAGGAGCTTGGAGCACGTAGTAGTACCACAACCGTCAGCACCTTCTACCACCACAAAAAGTGGATTCATAATCACCTCCTGTTTAAATTCCCAGATTCGACGAGAAGGGTTTCACATACCGGCCCACACTCTCATTGCCTGGGAGAAAAGCCGGCTTGGACGGCCGGCGTACTGGCATGGTCGTCACCGCCCTGATGTTAGGCGCTGGTGTCTTCTTCGGTCTGATGGTGTCCTGGTTGCGTGGAGGTGGCGGCTTGAAGCCACTCATCGGACTTGCCGCTTGTGTACCAAGCCTGGGGTTCCTGATGTTGCTGAGTCCCCCCGTTCCCCCGGTCGAGGGCTTGACTGGCGCAAGCTTAGGTGCAAGAGCCGGTTTCATTGGGGCCAATTTGGCCGCAGGCGCCGGCGTAGGTGCTGGTGTCTTCGGCGTTGAGGACTCACTGAGCTGTCCTCCCGCCATTGAGATCTTATGGAACTCGTTAAAAAATGCTGCGATGGTGTGCTCATTCATGCACTGAGTGTACTTCTAAAAATCTTCAGCTGCCAACTTCCAAACTGGACTCGCTGTCTCCGTTCCCAACCTCATTGAGTACAGCCTTGGAGCGTGCACCCACTAGCCCACCCCGCTCTAAAGGACATACCTCATCCAAGGTCACCGAGACGCTGTGAGGACCGAAGGCATGCAGCCCTGTGATGACGTCCCTGAGCGTGCGGACATCACCGACCATGACATGTATGGCTTCGTCGTCTTGGTCAAAATCAATGGCCAACGCGGAGTAGGTGTTCTTAAGAAGCTCCAGGTACCCAACCATGAACTGCTGATCGGCAGGGTACCTGGGAACCCAATAGTGGAGCTCCCAGGTAGTGGTCGTCATGACCTACAGGTCCCCTGCCCTGACAGTCTTGCGGCTGTTGGTCTCACAACGTGTGACCGCATCGCTGACCATCCTGGCCACCTTCTCATTCAGCTCCGCTACGAAGTCACCTCCGACGTTGAAGTCGCCGACGATCTTGACGAACTCCTTGGCCTTGGTTGCGACGACCATCATGGGGATCTCAATCTTCTTTGCCTTCGCCATTTTTGCTACCTCCTGTGGATTGTGTTTGCGCCTGGGCTAACTCCCAGACTATGACAGAATCCTTATACCGCAAGATCGGCAATTTGTTCACCGATCCTGGGATAAGATCTATGAACCACTGGAGAGAGGTTTCGTTATGATTGTGAAGGAAAAAGAACTGAAGGCCGCCAACGTGAGAGGGCAGCAGACTAACAACGGCTACAACTACTTCGCGCGACAAGGAGTTGGGCTGGTGGCGGTCCAGGAGATCCAGGGGATCTACCACGTCATCCCGGCCGAGAGGCCGAGCATGATGTTGGAAGATCCCAGCAAGGTCATCCCCACCTTACTGAAGATTCTAGGCCTGGGGAAAGGGGCTGCTGCTGGAAGCGAGCTTGCTCGCTTCCTATGGAAGGACTGGGATTGATGATCGGTTGGTGATCGGGGGCGGTAGCCCCCGGTCTCAACTTTGGGGGGGGTGACATAGGGAGCCTTTTTATATAAAAAAGAGAGGACCAAATTTTTTTTTCTTATACTTAGTACTAAAGGCCCAGAAAAAGGAATCAGGGGTCTGTTTTTGTTTCAGACCCCTTCCAGATGTATCCCCCTCCCCAGCCAATTAGGTCCTCCGATCGTCGATCGGAGGGGTCAAACATCATGAATTTGTACTGCTTTTACCGTATAGGCCAGGTAGTCGTGGGTGTGTGACTTTCCCAGCAGCGCAGACTTTGATGCAACTCAAACCAGATTGGGCAACAGTTTCTCCAGTTAGTGTAATATCTCATCGAAGTCAGCGTTGGAGGCCAGCATTGAGAGCCAGAGCAAGGTTTTCGGTGGCCTTCCCCTCACCCAGCAAAAACCAGTCTGAACGGGTATAAGATCAATGAAAGGAGAAAGCTATGTCCCAGGAGATCGTCTGTTTGCTGCATGGGTGCCTGCGCACCCACTGCGGCTGTCCTGTGGAAGTCGCTTCGGCGAACTTCCACGAGGACACACGAGAGGTTCAAAACCTCCCGCCCCTCGTCACGATGTTCATGGATGAAGACCCGCCTCCAGGCCCTTATAGGATCACTTGGAGGCATCGGCGAGTGTCTACTCGCCACACCACGCACAGCGTAGTGCGTGTGGTCGCCGGCAATGGAGAGGAGCTACCCACCACTTGAGAGGCAGGGTTTCCCAGACCTTCATCATGCCTCTTCTCTTTAGCTGGCAGACTGTGCGAAACTGGAGGACTTTTGCCGGTATAAAGTGTCCGGCAGTGACAATCAGTTACCTGGAGGATGACATGACTGAAACAGTACGAACCGAGCCGAACAAGAAAATCGGTTCCATTGAACATGTGGGCGCAGATGGCTTCATCGTAGAGTCTGTTGACCCACGAGATCCCAGCTTCATCGGAGGCAAACGCCTCTTCACCAACTTCGATAAACTGCTTCGTTTCTTGGCAGACCACCTGCAGATCTACAAAAGCAAGGGCAACACTTACGGCATCAAGCCCGAGAGCTACGTGCACCCAGACCCAACAAGAGATGGGGATGGAGGAAACGGTTCGTACGCCGAGGCGCTTTTGGAAGTGCCACTACAACCCAGAGGTGTGTGATGGGAACCTTGATTTACGTCGAGGGCGGAATCGGAGTTGGGAAGAGCACATACTGCCACGAGGTTGGCAAGCGCCTGAACTACCGAGTCATTGAGGAGCCTGTTCAATCCAATCCCTACCTCGCCCTCTTCTACAAAGATCCCAAAAGGTATGCCTACGAAACGCAAATCTACTTGCTCCACCGCAGGATAGGACTGCAGCAGCTCGCTGCTGCCGAAGCCTTGTACAGCCCTGACTTCGCCGGGGCCATGCTGGACCGAACTGTGTTTGGAGACCGCGTCTTCGAAGAACTCCACTACGAGGACGGGAACATTTCTGAGATCCAACACCACGCCTACCTCACCGCCATCCGCAACATGCAACTCATGCTCTTCCCGCCGACCATCTTGATTTTCTTAGATGCGGAGCCTGAGATATCACTGCAGAGGATCAACGACCGTGACCGGGGGTGTGAATCTGGAATCGAACTTGACTACCTGGAGCAACTCACTCAGAAGTATCACAGGTTCATCCAGGATGCGAAGGATGGTCGATACCCTTGGTCTCATGCTGTTCAGGTGCTCCACAAGTCGTGGAACCACAACACCATGTCTGGTAAACAATGGGACGCAGAGGCGGCCAGCCTGAAACGATTTCAGGAAGAGGTCGACGCAACCGCCAGTGATGAATGGAAACAGGACCCCCTCAAAGTGGATCTCAGTCGAGAGGTTCCTGATAAGCCTGGCAGCCCTAGTAACGGCGTTGGCATTCGTAGTGCTGCGAGAGTCTGAGCAAACAACCAACCAAGGAGAAGACCGATGAAGAAACTCATTCTTGTGATCTTGGTGGCGTTAGTCACGTGGGGATGCCCCAACCCCCAGACAGGAAAGGTCGATCCCTACCTGACTGCTCGTACCATCATCTTGCAGGCGAACACCGCTTTGTCCCTGGCCGATGGCATCTTTGGTCAGTGGGTGCTGGGACAGACCGACGCAGAGAAGGCCAAGAAGGCCCAGGCCATCTACCAGAAGGCGAAGACTGGGGTGGCCAACGGTCTGCAGCTTGCGTTGAGCGGTGTGGCAATTGCAGAACAAGCGAAGAAAGATCTCAACATCAAAGACATGATGGTGGTTGCTAATGAGGCCTGGGGTAGCCTTCGCAAGTTCCTCGAAGATCTTCTGGCAAAACCAGAGGATGCTGCTTTGGTTACTGTGGCCGCTACACCCACCCCAGCTACACAACCTGCGCCAACCGAAGCGGGAGGGGAAAAGGTAGGGGTGAAGAAATCAGCACTCACTGTCAAGAAGTCTCCTCTCGATGCCCTCCCCAAGAAGCTGTACTAGCTAAAGAAGAGTGACCTCCCCTCCGAGAATGAGTGCCTCCGACACTCATTCCTCAAAAGTGCTTTTCCCTCTCGCCAATATTATTGCGGCGGTAAGAGGGGCGAATAGAACATTGATCGACACCCAGGTGAGAGTGAACACCGTCCAACTCAGCACTTTCTCCCAGAAAGTGAGGGGGGACTTCTCCCCCAGACGTTTCCGTACTGCTGTAGGGGTGTCGATAGTAAGAACCAAGGCCGCGCAAGCGGCCCACATCGAGGCCAGGACTGCAAAATCCAAAACGCCTCCCTTAAGGGGTTCATAGATCTTATAGCAAGATTGGGATCGTTTTTGCACCTCTTGGGCTTTTCTAGTAGGATCAATGTATGCCTAGAGGTTCCTATAAGATCTTCATGGATGTTGCCAGTTCCCAAGTCTCCCCAAAGCAAAAGGAGTGGTTGGAGAACAAGGCGATTGAACAGACCAGGAAGCTGGGGCGGGAAGTCACACAGGCAATGATACTTCGCGCGTTGATCCAGAAACAGATGGACTGCGACGAAGAGAAGAAAAAGGTCTGGAATGACGAAGTACAGATATCCAGCGCCGTTTGATCCTCCAGACCCAAAGCCGGTGGAGATCTCCGGCGCTCCACTCCCGCCTAGTTATTGTGGACCTCCACTCCCAGTAGACATCCCTGTGGACAAAGTGAAGACCGAGCGGAGGCGGTCCTTATACAGGGACCTCTTTGGGACAGATTTGTCAGTTGTGGCCGAAGCATTTGGTGCTCCTTGGGCGTCCGGAGATCAACAAACTTTGGCTGCACAAATATTGGATGGCCGGAAGCTTATCAACAGCTTATCCACACAGGAGCTCGATCTCCTTGACGACCTGGCCATCCGTTTCAGCGATCAAGGAAGTCTGAATGAAACTATGCGACAAGCCGATGGTGAACGACTGCGTGTACCTGACTCTGAAACAGATCGGAGGAAAGACACTGAAGAGGTGCAGTCTGAATCCGAAAATGATCTGCGGTCTGATGTCCTTCCGGATATCACAGGAGCCTACGGTTGGATTCGCGGAGATAAAGAAGGCAGTGAATAGCTAAAAAGTCGACTGTCACGGCGGTATAAGATCAATGAAAGGAGAAACGCATGAGATACTTTTTGTTTCTGTTGATCTTTGCAGCCTGTGGAGGGCAAGACTACGCAACACATCAGGACCTAGGAACTCCTGATGCCAAGACCAAACCTGACATGGGAGATCCCGACACGTCGACACTTGATGTTCTGGTGCCTGACGCCCTGCCCGATCAAGCCCTGCCTGATGTTTTGGCACCCGACACCATGGCACCTGACGTGTTGGCGCCTGATGTGCTAGCACCCGACACCATGGCACCCGACACCATGGCGCCTGACGTGCTGATGCCTGACACGATTGCGCCTGACACACTTCCCCCGGATTCCGTTCCGCCCGATGTCCTACCGCCAGATACTCTCGCCCCCGATTTGGGGGTCATAGGCAGTATTGAGTGGATCACCGTGAAGGCGGGGTGGTTTGGAATGGGTCAGCCCACGACGGCCTGTCCCCCAGGTACTGGGCAAGCCTACACCGTCATCAAGAAGTTCGAGATGATGAAGTACGAGATGACAAAAGCTCAGCGGGCATTGCTGAGTCCTCCTCAGTCCTGGACTTCTTGCCTAAATGCCCTCAAGTGCCCCGCAGCAGATACAACTTGGGAACAAGCTGCCGCGGCCTGCAACGCACTTAGTGATCGAGCAGGTCTCCCGAGGTGCTACGATCCTAGCGCAAATTGGGACTCCGCATCTGATCTAACCAAGTGCGGCTACCGACTGCCGACGAAGGCGGAGTTCGAATATGCCTACCGAGCAGGTACTACTACCGAGTTTTACAACGGGCCGGCCACGTGCTCCGGCTATAGCATAGCCGGTGACATTGCTTGGTATAGACTCAACTCCGATGGGAAAACCCATCCCATCGGCCAGAAGCTTCCTAACGCTTGGGGCTTCTACGACTTGGCCGGAAATGTGGCGGAGTGGGTACACGACAACACTTCAGTTGGAAGAATTATGAAGGGAGGCCACTACCGTGCATGTTCAGTGTCTGTGCAAGCCGCGATGGGCCTTTCTACAGGGGGAGGACCATCACCATACTGGTCTCCTCTCTGGACCGGCCTTCGCTGCGCTAGATCTCTATGACCGCCCGTCCGGGCGGTCGGGGCCTCGAGCCCCTTCTTAGCTGGCCGACCATTACCTAGTCATCCACACGATCTCCACATGTCGGCCCGAAAACCCAAACAGTAAATTCGGTATGGATTACCAAGCCGTAGCCGGTTTTGGAGATCTCTAGAAGGGTGTGGACAAACAAAGCCCCGAGACAGGGGGCCGGTCCTGCTCGGGGCTTCTTTGCTTCTGAACCGATTGACCGGCAAGGCCGGTGCGGAGGTAACCAGGTGCAGAAGCAATCCTAAAACTGTGCCTGTCCTTGAGGTGTGTAGCCGTACTGATACTGCTGGTGCCCGAAGTTGTAAGCCATCGGTGAGCTTGCAGCTCGAGAAGCCCAGTTCATGGCCGCAGGGACACCCTTGTAGAGCCCATAGCCTGCCCCCAGCATCAGAGCACCTGGTAGGAGACTCCTGGTGAGGCTCTTGGGTTTCACAGGAGGCCGCTTGAGAGACCCCTTAGTAGGTCGGACTTCTACGACCCTCTCTTGTGTCGCGGAGGGCTTAGTAGAGGGCTTGGCCAATGTCTTGTATGGCCCCGCGTCCTTGGGAATCGGGGGTGGGGTCTTACTAGGTGCCAGGGGACTCCTGACACCAGCGCTGACCCTCCTTTTACTTGCCCCGAACTGCACCGGGCTCCGAACGTCTCGCTGCAGAAACCTTCCCACGCGACCCGTTGTGCCCCCCTTGGATGCCAGGGCTGCTGCCCCTCGGCGGCCAGCGGCCAGAATGCGACCAAGATAGGCTCGCTTCTCCTGGTCCTCGTGAAGCCCCATAGACGTCGCGTCAGCAGCTCCCGGAGCCCACTGCCCTCCAAGACCCTTGGCGGGGGGCGCGAGCTGTCCTGGAGCTCCTGGGGTGGTCCCAGGGGTCTCTTGAGTATCCGCTACCTCCTGGGCCTCTTGCTGAGCCAGCTCGGGGCTCGCAAAAGACGCCAGCGTGCTCCTGAGAGCGCCTGACGTTTCACCAGAGGCACGTTTGACCAGGCCGGCGATGGCTTGCTGTAAAACCTGGACGGATGCCTCACGATGAGCCTTGGCCTGGGCTGCTTTAACAACCTCGCGGATGGTAAGTGGGCTTACCGGCTCTCCGCGAGCCAGCAGCAATCGACCCTGCATGACTACCTCCTACGAGCTCAGTCCAGTCACGAGGCTCAGTGCGCTGACGGCCACTGGCACCGCCCGCTCAAACTGGATGGCTGCGCTCTCCTGAACCATGACCCCTTGGGCATCAGTCGCCCAGGTGTGGTTCGGGATGTAGCAGGCCTCGATGTAGACCGCGCCAACTGTGTCCTCGTTACTGTCTCGGATATACAGTAGCAGCCCAATGGGCTGGTTGAACAGGTCCGAGGCCAGGTTGAGGAACAGGTTCTCGTAGCCGGGCGGCACCTTCACATCGTGCGGGTTGGCCACAGTGGCCGCCCCCGCATTCGCAAAGACTGAGTCTACCGTGGTTGGTGGGATCAAGTCTTCGTAGTAGGCGTAGAGCATGCGCAATAGGCTCGGCCCATGATACATGATCCGCGCAATGGTGAGCTGACCCATCGTCCTGCCGGAAATGAAGTAGCTCCTCTCAGAACCAACCTCGAAGATCCGATTGAACTGACGGTTGTGGCTCAGGTTGATGTTCTGGATCACCCCAATAGGGAGGACGATCTGGTCAGCGCCGGCGCCCGCCAAGGCACCAGCTGTTACAGTCGCACCACCAACATTGGCAAGGCGAGGAGGTCCCGCCGCGACAATGGTGAAGCCGGCCGAGATGAACTGCTTCAGTTACGCTGGCTGTTTAGACCAGCTCTCCGGATTTCTCCGGAGTGTCGGACTATATCATCGACTCCTGGGAGTCGTCGGGCGCTCGTGGGGGCGATTATTCGTTGCGTTCGTCACGCCCCTAGTCTCTGAACCTTCCAAAGTACTGTCCACGCTTCCTTTGGCTTGGCTGCTGATTACCACCGGCACTACCCACTGCGGCTTCCAGCAATTCACCCGATGCACCTGATCGATTACCCGATCAGGGGGCCAGTTTGACCATCAACCATCCCACTTTGAACGTACTGGGTGTACGGCGACCAGTCTGAGAATTTACTCATCGTTTCCTCCTTGTATCAGAGCTAAAAAGAGAGAACAGGTCCCTCTTTCAAAACCTTGTGTCAGTTATCTTGAAACTCTTTGATCAGAGATCGACATGCCGCGGGATCGTTGTACTTGAGTGCGAGCAACGTACGATGAACCGTTTCGACATCCGCGTCTTTTCCGGGGCCGTGTGCCCTGTAAGGCTTGACCTCGAGATTGCATGGGTCGTTGTCGTCCCGGATGCCGTTCTTGTGGTGAACCAGAAACTCGTCTGGATCGAGATACTCGTCGATCTGCTGCTCCATCACCCATCGATGTTCGAGGATCGATCCATCTTGGCGTGCGTAGGGATGATCTTTTGGTGCACGTACCAAGATGTAGCCTGCTACCTCTTTGCGAAAGTCGAGGGGACGTCTGCCGTTTGGCATGAGCTCCCTGAGTTGATTGCCTTCTTCGTCCAAAATCCCGCTTCGATACTGGATATAGTGCTTGTTGCACCATCCCTTTGATCGTACCGGAGAATCGCATCCCGGTTGACGGCATATCGATCCAGGCGTCAGCCTGTGGATTTTCTTGAGAGGCCGTAGCAGATTTCCTTCCTCGTCGATGATTCCTCGTTGCCATTGCGCATAGTGTGTTTGACAAAAGCCTCGGGCAAAATGCTTTCCTCCACACACCCTGCAATTGTTCTTTGGAGGGGGATCTCCCACCCGTGTTCTGTGCCTCTTTTGCTGGTAATGCTTGCTGCACAGACCTTGTCCAACAGCAAGGCTGGAGCAACCGTCTATCAAACATGGCGTGCCTTTTTGATGAAGACGAACACGCTTTCCAGTCTCATTTCCATTCTCGTCGATTAGACCATTCCGCATCTGATGGTAATGTGTGGAGCAGAATCCTTTGGCGCCGTTCTTCACTGAGTGATCGCAGTCTGGCACTAAGCAAATGGCCCAATCCTTCTTTGGGGGCCTTCCTGTTCTTGGCATAGCTAGCTCCTTGTGATTGACTAGCTATCTTATACCAGACATTAGTTATCATTTCGACTCACACTATGTCAAATGACGAGCGTCAGCCTCAAAAAATTGCATGGGTAGGGAACGTCCAAACTACAATCTGCCAAAACGACATCGGGAGCCGTGGTGTCCTGAACGATGTTGTTCAAGTCGCCACCGATCAGAACGCCCGCTTCACTGAGGTAGGTCAGCTGCCCCTGGATAATCGTACTCAACGTATCGAGGAATCCCTGGGTGATGTTGAACTTGCCGATGAAGTTCCGGATGCCCGCCCTCATAAACTTCGCGGTGTAGTCCACCACTCTGGTAATTGACAGCTCCCTCTTCTCGATGGAGCTCGTGTCAGTCGTGAGCTGATGCCTGCAGGTCAGCGGGCCGTTCGCCACCTCCTGGAGGATCCAATATGTTCCTCCTGCTGCGCCCACGTTCATTTGCGAATTGCTGAACGAATCGTCGGAGCCAACCACACGAGAAAACCCGGCCATCGGGAAGTTGGTGAATCCTTGTTGTGGCGGTTGCTGGCCGATCATACCGGCGATGCCGCAGTTCATGTAGTAGCCCTTGACGAGCTGCTCGAGTCCGCTGATGAGCACACCAGCTTGATCCGGGGCCGTCATGGTGATTCGTCGGTCTCCATAGCTAGTACCCAAAGCAGCGTAGGTCTCGGCGATCTTTTGATAGTCGGGATCTCCCGTGCTGGTTTCTAGTTTGAGGCCGCGAACCTTGACGGAGAAGCTCTCCGAGATCAACGGGCTGGGGAGGTTTGTCGTACTGTAGTAGCTATCGTCGTTCTCTCCTGGCGCGAAAGTCACGCGGATAGTGACTACCGATCCACTGACGTTGGAGATGTTGTACAGCTTGGCGTCTGTAGCGATGTCCAGATAGACCCCATCAGACACCTCGATGGTACCGGAGGGATCTACGCCGGCGGCCAGGAGGAGTGCGGCGATGTTCGACACCTTTGTATCGAACTCGTTGGTCACGCCTGTCGTATCACCATCCGTGCCGCTACCGACCAAGGTATCGAGCCGTCTGTCCGGCGTCACCGGGTTGATCAGGACGATACGCTCACCCTTCGCGTCTGGGTCTGACATGGCATTGACGTGGGTCTGGAACGCCTGGTGAACGGTGGCCTGCTGAGTGAGCGGAGCCATCGCATAGACCTCTTCGCTCTCCAGGAACCCCATCGCCTTGGAGTAGGCCAGCAAGGTACCGTCGGGAGCGTCCGAGCTCACGGCGTCCACGCCCAGGCCGGCAACCGTCACCGTTGGCGCGTTCAGCAGGGCCAGGAAGAGGCCCAGACCAAGTGGGTTGTCGGTATCAAGCGGCTCGAGCGCGGTGTCCAATTCCGTAGTGTCCTCGAAGACGAGGAGTGCGGGGTTGACCGCCGAGGCTGTGACGTCCAGCCGAAGCGCCTTGTAGGCAAGGATAATCGGGTCGACCGTGGTGGCGACTGGGTCGCCCTTGGTGTCCCGAAGGATGTCGTGCTTGATGATGATGTCGCCTGTCAACTCTACGATCAGATCTGGCGAAGGTCGATCGCTGGGCAGCGTAGAGGGAATGGACTTGGCGATGATGTACCAGTTCTTCTTCAGCAGGGTGGCGAAAGACAGCTTTCGATCCAGTCGGAGATCTGTCTTGACGGCCCCAGGAGTGACCTGGTTAATCGTCCCGAGGTACTCGCCGTCCGCGTAGAGGTCGTCACCGGCCTTGGGCTTGAAAGCCCGGCCGTAGACGATGGCGTTGTCGATCAAACCAAGGATGGTATTGGCGGTCCCAATACCGATTTCGATCTTGGACTCGGCACCAACATCAGCTGAGTCGAGCTGTAGGTAGTTGCCGTTAATGTCCGATGCTCCATCTCCCATCGTGTTGTCGATAGTAACTTCCACATCTACGGAGATGAGCCACTGCTTGAGGTCTACCGCACCCGCTAGGCCCACGTTCCCCCAAGCCGTCGACGCAGCAAAAGTTAGGACGATCTCCCCACCAGCATCAGTCGCCCCACCCACCTGGAACGTCAGGAAGGTGCCTGCAGCATCGTAGACGCCCGCTATCGTGGAGCGGTAGCAAACCACTTGCCCGGCTTGGGTGTTGATCTGATTGACCACATCATCCAAGTTCGCTGGCGTTGCAAAGGTGATGGTCTTGGCCGTGCCGTTGACCACCATCTTTAAGAGCTGGGTATCCCAAGTTCCTGGGAAGGCACCAGCGGGGTTGGTAGCGATGATCGGCCCACCGTTGAATTCGATCTCCTGCATGGGCTCACCATCGATGGCAAGCTGCAAGGTCTTCTTATGAAGCTCGAGGTTCCCCGTCAGATTTCCCGTCCCCATCATCTGGGCGGCGCTGGGGTCGAGAGTGAAGTCTGCGTTCTGGACACGGACCAAAGGACTCTTGGTGTCCCCATCACCATCGTCGATGCCGCACAGCGCGTACTTTTCGGTGTCGGCTGTGTGACTGAACTTTAGGATAAGGTTGGAGGTACCGTCCCCGTCCACCAGGATGTAGCCCGTGTAGGACCACAGCTTGAGGACATCGGCAGAGCTACCCAACATCGCGTAGGGATGATTCGTCGCCGCGCTAAGTGAGGTGTTGATCACATACACCAGCGAGTCGTACATGTTCCCTGTGTTTGTGAACCCAAGGTCTGCGTAAGCATTTCCAGCAGCCCCCGGCTGCACGTTTACGTTGGCACCAGAGGCAACAGCGCCACCATCCTGGAAGGCAACGAAGGTGCCCGCGGGGTTGGCCGCGCCAGCGGCATCCGCGCGATAGGCCACATCCACACCAGTGTAAACAGCGTCCCAGGCAGTGTTGATCTCCACAACGGCCGCGTCGATGTCGACGGGGGTGGTGAAGGTCACAGTCACTGGAGTGTCATTGTTTTTTTGGATCTTGATGGGATCTGTGCCCGGTTGAGCGTAGATACCACCTGGTACAACTAAGGTCCCGTCGAAATCGAAGAACTCACCGCCGAAAGTGATGGACTGCTTAGCCGCGCCCTTCTCCAGAGTGAGCTCAAAGGTCTTGCTGTAGAGCGACGTTGACGGAAAGGTGATTGCTCCGGTCCCTTCCAGGTAGGCGTCGTAGCCATTCTGGAGGAAGGTCTCGTCCCGCTCGATTTCACGCAGCACGGACCCGGTGTTGAGAAACACTCGGATCGAACTCTCGTCGATGTCAATCTCGTCGATGTTGTCACGCGGGTCCGGGAAGTTCGCCTGGGAAATCTTCCGCTTGTCTTGGGTATAGGAAGAGAACCCAGTGACCTCGAAGTTGTCGGGGAAGCCCAAGTCGTTGTTGGCGTTGCCGTCAAGGACCTTGAGAGACTGTCCATCGCCGGCGTTGTTGCCCCGGAGCTGCAAGTATTTGCTTGCGCCACTCGTGGCGACGTAGGCCGCCCATCCGCTGATGCCCGACGTAGCCAAGATCTGACTCTTGACTTGATCTCCAGTCAGACCAATGGCTGTGGGATCTGAGAACTCCACTTCTTGGGAGGGTCCCCCGTTGATGCTGACTTTCAGCTTCTTCCCATCCAGGTTCACATAGTCTTCGGCCGTCGTAGCGGTGATCATCGGAGGAAGGGAAGCCACGGCATCGGAGTTCACCACCGAGTTGCCTGTGGAATCCATCTCCATCGACTCGACTACCTGGAAGCACGGACCGATGATACAAGGCACCAAGGTTGGCGTTACGATCGTCGGCGAGACCGTCCGGAACTGCTGGNNCGATGACGCTTACTCCGGGACGCGGAAGTTCGGTTGCCATTTTTTAGGACTCCTTCTTTACTGAGAGGCTTTGTTCAAAAGCGACGTTCCTGATCGGACGCCCACGAATTGTTGGGGGACGGATATTCACCTGCTCCCCAGGTGTCGGCAACCTGGCTGCTTCTGCATCCGCAGTGTTCCTCTTGGTCGATTGTCCTCGGACACCAGTTGGCCCTATCTGCGCACCTCCGCGCACACCGAATTTGGCTTCGATCTCTTTCAACAAGGTAAGATTGAGTGGCGTTACTTTGCCTGATATCTGGAGGAAGAAGGGAATCTGAATCGGCGTACAGATCCACTCTCCTTCTGTGTCTCCTGAGACAATGGCGCCTGCTGGGGAGGGGGCTCCAATCATCTGACCCCTACCAAACTCGTGGACAGGCGTGTGCTTCATGATCAGCCGCCGAAGCAACCAGGAGTGATTGGCTACGATCCAAGCGATGTACTCGCTCTCCAACGGCTCCCGACTACAGCAGTTGATGGTCATCGTCCCGCTTAGGAGATCTGTGTGGTTGATCTGGTCGTTGGTCACGTTGCGCGTTTGCATCTCGTCGAGCGAGGTCTTGCCCCACGCTACTTGTCCACGCACCGTACTAATACACGGACGCTTCCCAACAACGTCGAGCTTGATCGGTGACTCGTCAGTGATGACGAGCTCCGTCTCTTCGAGGCTTTCGCACCAGTGGAAGCAACCAAGGTCGGCCTTCTCAAACAGGCCCTGCATGAACGATAAGCAGATCTTCCTGATCAGAAGAAGAGGCTGCTCAGACCAGTTGACCTGGCTGCTGCTCGGTACCGATATCGCGTTTTGGGTCTCCACCTCTGACCTTCTTGAACAGCTGGTTCCTTAAGTTCGATCTACTAAAGGACAATGCTGCCCCAAGACCGGCCGCGGTGGGAAGTGCATATCTCAGCACTTTTGATGGACCCCTTCGAAAGCCCAGCTCTAAAAGCTTGCGTTCAACAGGAGCTCCGACGAGATTACCCACACCGAATCCGATACCAGATCCTACAGCGCCTGGAATTGCGGCACCGAGGAATCTCTTGAAGCGCTCTTTGGTGATGAGGTTGTCCGGGATGGGCTGAGCGGGCGTAGCCTCCTGGGAGATCTTTTCGATCTCGTCAAAGAAGCTATCAATCGTTGCCGTATCCATGTGCTTTCAAAGCCCCTTGGAATCCCTCATCCTCAAATGCTTCAAGGTTCTGGGGGTTGGAGAAGTTACGTTCCGGGCTGGAGTCAAGGTCTCTCAGGTTGCCGACGTCGATTTTGAGCTGGAACTCGATGTCCCCTCTTACAATCTCGTGCAACGTCAACTCATGATGAACCTTGGCCCGCAGTCGCTCGGTGGAGCTGACCTGTACCACTCTCCACCGCCTGTTCTCAGGCTCTACGATTATATCCCTTGGCTTCACCAGTGGGAAGTTACCCATTCTCGCAGTCGTATTAGACTGCTGGGTCTCTCCTGGACCTTGTGGTTGCTGAGTCTTGGGAGAGGGATCGAACTGGATGAAGATCTCAATAGGATTCAGGTAGCCACCAGCAAATTGTGTGTCGTAGCACGTCACACAGTTGGACCGCAGCTTACGGAATGTGGAGCCCTTACCCTCGGCGTCCATGCAGTGTGGGCAGTACTGACCAAAGGTGCGGACGGGGAAGACGTAGCAAGCGCGGCCCGTGAACTCCCTCCAGACCGTGCGCTCGAGTAGTTGGATCTCCTGCGCAATGAGGTCAGGCTCTGCACCCAAGGTACCAACGGGGGAGTAGATGACGTTGGCGGTGTCAGACTTTTGTGTGCTCTTGACACGGTAGTAGAGCTGGCGCCAACGGTGCAGGAGATTGATGCGATCATCAATGAAACGGTAGCGATCTGAGAACGGTCCGGCTAGGGGATCCCACGGACCCTCCGGAGACTCGCTGCGCTCGACGTACCACTCGAAGTCATGGGGGTCGAGCTTGGTGTTCTCAATCTCCCAAGAGAATTCAAGCCAGTCTAAAGAAAAGCTGCGAACAAGGAGATCTTTGAAAATGACGTTACTCATCTAAGATTTATCTTCCCGTTAAAACAGCTTTTGCTCCAAGTGCAACTGCCTCTCCAGTTGTACGAGCCAATGCTTTACCGAAATTGGTAGCTGCATTACCCAACGCTTTATCAAAAGCAAAACCCAATCCGGCGCCTGTTGCGCCACCGGCTACTGCGCCCCTCAAAAAACCCTTTTTGCGTTGTCCTTTTTTAGACGCTAATGCTCCTATACCGCCCCCAAGCAGCCCAAGTGATGCAGCACCTACCAAGGGCGTGAGGGGGGAAGCGCTCTTGTTCAGCTCTCTACCAGCCATCCTCACCGCCCCTTTGCGCACACTTGGAGGAGCGTTCTTGGTCGCCTTCATTGCCCTTTGGAGAACCTTGGCCTTGGACTTGGCTTCGGGTGAGGTGAACTCATCCTCCTTGATCTTCCCCTTGACCCCAAGAGACCTATCGATCTCCTCACCTACCGGGCAACCTTCTCGCAGTTTTTCGCGTAGGGCTATGCGAGCCGCTCTGGCTTTTGGTCCACGTCCTTTGATCACTTCTCGAGCTGTTGGCTGCTCCGGACGCATGAGACCTGCTGTTTTCGCAACCGCGGCATGCTGTTGAGCGATTTGACGAGCTACCTTGTCCATGAACTGGAGCTTGGCGGCCGATGTCTTGGCCCTTGAAGGTATGAAAGGTCTCCTTGGAGGTATGAAAGGTCTTCTGCCCCTGGAGGCAGCATCAACTTGTTTCGCTATTCTATCGAGCCTATCAGGAGCAAGTAGTTCGGCGGTAGTCATAGGTGGTTTGGTGGCGGCCGTANNCAGCCTTAGATTTGAGGTCAGCCGAAACTCGTTTAGCGGTAGCCTCGACCCTGGATCGTCTGGCGACGGCTGCAGGCTTAAGGTCAGCCGAAAGTTGTGACGAAAGTCGTTGCGCTGTTCGTTTTAGTTTTGTGGGCTTAGCGACATCTGAGCCGCCTTTGAGAACCTTCGCTACTTCACGATTGGTCTTTTGCTTGGCTGCTGTACTTTTGGATACGACCCTGATCGTTCCCGGCACCCTCTTGGTTGAGCCCACAATCCTTTTGGCGGCCCTCCCAAGACCCCGCCTACGCAACAACGCTGCACCACCCAACAAAGCTCCCCCAATAGCTGCGCCGGTGGCTATACGCTTACCAGTACCAGGGGTCCACTCCCTCTTTCTCTTTCTCGCTATCTTCTCAATGGTGGTTCGTCCGCAGGCCACATCCAGGAGGTCGCTTGGATCCATCTCGTCGAATAGGTTCTCGAGGTCCTGGCCCTCTTTGACGAGAACTTCCTCTTCATAAACTTCTTTGAGCCATTGATCTAGTTGCACAAATCACCTCCTAGAAACTACCCATCATCTTGCTGATGGTCGGAGCAACAGTGGCCCCTGCAATCGCTCCAGAGACAGCCGCGATTGCAGCTGCAGAGCCAGGGTGCTGCCGGTTGATCTTGGCCGTGTCAGACAAGGCCCGAGTCATGGTCACCATGTGTCTATCGAAAACGGTTTTGTTGGGCTTGCGCTGCAAGTGCTGGAGCTTGGCTTTCAGCACCCTCTCCTTCTCTGAGATGCCCCTCGGCCCTTTTCTGTTCGACAACGCTTGGATCATAGCACCACCAGCGGCCCCAATGATTGCGCCTCGTGCGCGGGTTGTGAAGTCCACGGCATGTTTCTCTACAAGGAGCTCAGGGATCGCTGAGGACTGCTTGCCCATGGCACCCTGCGTCGTAGCCTGCTGAGCAGTGGGATCTTGTGGAGTGGCCTGTTCTTGCGCAGCAGCCTGCTGTTGGGCCTGGGCCTGTTGCTGCTCAGCTTGCTGCTGCTCCTTACCCATTTGTTGATCTGCCATCATGGACTGGAGTTGTCCTGGGCTCGGGCCTTCGCCCTCCATGCCCTGCTCTTCTGGGCTCGGGCCAGCCATGGCTGTTGGGTCCTGGAGAGCGAGCTGCTGCAAGTTCTCGCGGTAGGACGTCATGGCCTGACGCATCTGCATAATGTTCTGCCTTGCGCCAAGGGCCTCTTCGTTGAGCTGCTGCTTCTCGGCAGCGTCTTGTTGACTCTGCTGCTGCAGCTGCTGAGTCGCGGCGTCTGCCTGCTGTTGGGACATCTGTGCCTGCTGTGAGGCTTGCTCTGCAGCCTGTTGTGCCTCTTGGGCCGCCATCTGAGATTCTTGGATCTGCCCCTGTGCCTCTTCGGCAACCTGCTTATAGTGATCTGCCGCGCCCTGCTCAGCCGCCTGGTTCGCCTGCATCTCTTGCTCGAGCTGGGCCTCAGCCTCTTGCCTGACCACATCTTCAGGAGTCGGTGCGCCGGAAGGAGGAACAACATGAGGTCCGGCTGGAACTCCCCCAGCTGCCACAGCCTCTTCTTGTGACATGCCAGCAATGTCCACGGGGCCAGGGGACGGGTTGGCCCCCGAAGCCCCTTCTATCGCATCAGTTGGAGCTTCTCCCTGAGCAAGCTTCCAGAGATGACGGGCAGATGCGATCTTCTTGCTGAGTTCCCTATCGGTCTCTTTTCCAACGGGGCACTCAGCTCGCATCTTCTCTCGTAGGGCGGCCCGCGCCGCCTTGGCTTTGGGCCCACGTCCAGCTATCAGCTCTCTGGCCGTCGGCTGCTCCGGACGCATAATGCCAGATCTCTTTTCGATCTCCGCTTCCTTCTTTTTTTGCTTGGACTTGTCGTACCGCTTCAGCGTGCGTGCTCGATCGATCTCTTCACCGATGCTCTTGCCTGTTCCTCGACCGATGAGAGCTCCCAAAGCAGTGCCGCCAATCTTCCCAGCGACCCCTCCCTTGCGTCCCGCTGCCAGACCTGCAAGAGCCCCACCAACAGTACCAAGCCCCTCGCCCACCCTGGCACCGCGTGTCCTATAGGTCCGAGCGGAATGGGTGACATCGGATGCCGCCGAGCTGCGAATCCCCGAGATCAACCCTTTTTGCCTGGCTTCTGCTACAGCTTGTCGTGCGGACTGGGGGTCAGCAGCTACCTTCTCGACGGTGGCTTCTTTGGTAGCAACGAGGAAGGCCGCAGCTGAGTCCCAGGGGATTTCCCCAGCTGGGGCCAGGTACTGCTCAAGTTCTTTACTCATCGTCGCCTCCTATACATCGTAGACTAGACCATACTGTGCAGACCCGTCCACGTAGTAGACCTGAGCCACCTTAGCCAAAGCGATCTTGTCGGCACCCACAGTGTGGGGGCCTGGGCCTGGTGGCAATCCCAAGATAGGCGCGGCTGTTCCACCAGTGGTCACGTCNNAGCAGGCGGCTTGACGACGTAAAGCCTACCAAGTGATTGGGAATCCGCCTCGACCTGAATCGCTCCCGGATTCGCGTTTTCGAAGTCCGCAGTATTGGGAAACGTGATTGTCACAACAGGGGCAGTGAACACCAACGTCAGATTGCGGACGTTGATCCCCTTCGGAGATAATGCTGGGAAGATCTTACCACCCAGTATTTTGTCCTGTAGGAAGAACTCGAGCTCTTTCCTGGAGGGGAATTCCTTCGTGTAGAGCATGACGGTTTCCTATCAGTAAAGCTGCCCACCGAACGAGTTGATCCACGCGTACTCTGAGTGAACGCCCTGCTCACCCGTAATCCCCTCGATGTTCAAGGAGATCTTGATTTTCATTTTGTCCTGCTCGTACTTGCTTTGAAACATGCTGAGCCAGGACTGGAGCTGGGGCGTTTTATCAGAAACACCTACGTTGATCCCGCCGTCCGAGAAATTGAGTTGGTTGCGTGTTTGCAACAGGCCCACCGACTCGATCAAGGCGATGGCTGTGCCTCTCCTCGCCAGATTGCTGTATCCCAAATCTAGGAGGTGCTCGATCGTGTATTGACCTAGTGGTGGAGGGGACTGGCTGAAGTCTGAAAGGAAATCGAGAACAGCCCAGGCAATCAACCTGTTCGAGTGCTCAACCCCACGGATCAGCCTGTTGAGCTGCGGGTAGTCACGCATCCACAAACGCATCATGTGGATGAATGCGTTGAACTGATCGGAGAGACCTGGGATGTCCCCCATTCCTTGAAGCTCGGCCATGTACTACACCTTTGTCTTGGCGTCTTCAACTACCTCTTCCGCCTGCTGCTCTGCGATCTCGAGGATCTCATATAGGTTGTAGGCATGCTCCACAACCTGTACGAAGGTGAAGATTCCGAACGAGTTCAGGTTCTTCGACCTGCCGCTTCCGATGTGAACCAGCGTGGTGAGATCGTCAGGCATCGGTGGCTCATCAGCCATTGGCTTTTTGTTGAGCTCAACGGGTTTGGGCTTTGGCTTCGAAGCCTCGGCATGAAACGGGAAGATCAGCTTCTCCGTCTTGCGCAGCTTCTGGACGCGGGGTTGGAGTAATAGGTGCTCGGCAACGTCTTCCACCGCACCCTTGGTGATGATTTGACGTCCGATTCGGATGGGCCTCTTCCAGTTGTTTTTGACTAGCATCGCAATTAGCCTCCCAGGCGAACTCTTCGTTCACCGATGATTTCGCCCCTGTTCCGGCCGTTAACTCGAGAACAGGGAAGTTGGGCCTTGACGGCAAGTTTGCCGGATGCTACCTTATCTAAGATGGCAGCCCCAAAGAAACAGCAACACGTCCAACGACTAGAAATACATCTCGACCCGTCCCTACTAGCGTGGCTTCGTCTTGAAGCCAAACGGCTTGATGTGTCGATGTCCGAGATCATCCGCTGCCTGCTCCGTAAGGAAATGGTATCGTGATCCTCGGTCAGCGTATCAGGTTGGATCCCAACAACGTTCAACAGACGTTCCTTGAAAGATGTGCTGGAACGGCAAGACGTATCTGGAACGATGGCCTCGATCGCTGGCAGAAGATGTATGGGGCTGGAGAAAAGCCTAACTGGCGCAAAATTAACGCTGAGGTTAACGCTCGCAAGAATGGGGATTTGGCTTGGTTGAAGGACATTCCTTGGGCCGTCTCCAACAATGCCCTCCAAGATCTCGGGGTCGCCTTCACCAACTTCTTCCGTAGGGTCAAGGGCGGCACTCCTAAAGTTGGCTACCCCCGCTTCAAGAAACGTGGGCGTTGTCGCGAAGGCTTCGCCATCGAGGGGCGAGCCTTGCGGTTTGACAACCGTAAGGTCAAGGTCCCAAAACTTGGTTGGCTGCGACTTCGTACGTCGCTTCGCTTCCCTGGCAAGGTTCTTTCTGCCCGTTTCAGCAAACGTGCGGGACACTGGTACGTTTCGATCCAAATCGAGATTGACGAATCTCAATGGTCTTACCCCCATCGCTGCGAAACTCAAGTAGTGGTTGGGGTAGATCTCGGAGTTGTTGATCTCGCCGTACTCTCCACCGGAAAAAAGATCAAAGCCCTTCGTGTCCTGCGCCGATACGAAGCCAAGTTGCGTTGGCTCAACAAGGAACTCAGTCGCCGCACCAAGAGCGGGAAGAACTGGAAGAAGACCAAAGCCAAGCTGGCTCGGCTCCACGAACGCATCGCCAACATTCGCCAAGATGTGACCCACAAACTCACGGCGTCGCTTGTCCAAGACTTCCGATGGATTGGAATCGAAGATCTGAATATCAAGGGGATGGCTCGAGGACGTTTGGCCAAATCCGTCATGGATGCCGCGATGGGGGAGGTTAGGCGGCAACTCGAATACAAGGCCCCGCTGGCTGGCAGTACAATTGTTGTTGCAGATCGACAGTTTCCGTCGTCGAAGACTTGCTCGGCTTGTGGGAGTATCTACAAAGACCTCATGCTTGGCGAACGGTGTTGGATCTGCGCTGCATGTGGCGCAGATCATGATCGTGATGTAAACGCAGCAAAGAATCTGAAAAATTTGGCCGCAGCCCATGCGGTTACAGCTTGCCGTCAAGGAAGCTCTGGCGCCTCTCGAGGCACGAAACTTCCTTCTGAGCAGGAATCGAGCAGCTTTGTTAACTTTGGTTAGCATTGTTTCAATCTCGGATGGGATGTTAGCCCTCCTCCATCTCGAAAGCCTCATCGCAAATGGCCGCAGCCTGGTCCTCTGTCATGGGCGAACCCAACAACTTGGACAAGTCGGCAGGAGACATCTCTGCGATCTGTTTGAAGGTGGTGATGCCGGAACTCTTGAGCTTGTGGGCGCGGCTGGGGCCAACACCAGGAAGCTCGGTGAGATCATCAGGGGTAACAAGGGGCACGTTGATGGGAAGTTCGACCTCGGGCTCTTCGTCCTCAATCATCTTTTCCTCGATCTCTTCCTCCATGACCCCAGGCTTCTCCGAGTACACGGGTACCTTGGCCTCGATCTCTTCCTCCATGACTCCGGGCTTCTCCGAGTACACAGGCACCTTGGCCTCGTTTACGACCCTGACCTCCATGCCCTTACGCGCTATGAGATTGCCGAGGTGGTCAGCCGACAGCACAGCGCCGTCAGGGGCTGTAATCTTGATCGCGCCCTCACGAACCTGCTCGTAGAGCTGCTCTTCGTACCGCTTGACCTCCTCCGGGGTGACCAGGATGCTCTGCTTGCGCAGAAGACGCTTTCCACAGACGAACTGCTTGAAGCGCCGGCGTCCTGGAGCTACTGCGCGTCGAACCCTCGAGTTCACACGCCGAACCACGTTGGTGATCTTAAAGCGGGGAGGGGGCGGCTCAGACTTCTTGGCCTCAGCTTTAGCCTCCTCGGCTTCCGGCTGAACCTTTTCTTCGTCTGCCATACGATCCTCCATATAGGACTATCCTACCGGAAGTCCTAGCTTCATGAGAAGTTACTTCTTCAGTCAGGGGATCGCAGGCACGACCGACCAGTAACTGAAGAAGGGGAGGGGCCGAAGCCCCTCCCCAAGAGAGCGGATGACTAGAACTGCTCCACCTGCGGGTAGTGCAGCCCCTCAGCGACCTTGTTGTTCACTGCGCCGAGATCTTCCTCCTCGACCGGAGTGACATCCGCGAGGATGCCATCGGTATCATGCAGCGTAGCGTCACCGGAGTACAGCTCAAGCTTCCGGACAGCCGCGATGTTGACGATACCAATGGCGATGTCCTCCCAGGACTGCCACGTGATCAAGTTGGCGATCTTGTCGATGTAGAACTTGGTGTTGTTCAGGACGTAGAACTTCCCGAAGAACTCCGGCTTGGTGAAGGTGTAGAGGTTGCCGGGTCGCAGCAGGTCGGTCTTGATCGTCCTCACGTACGAACGCCCCAGGAGGGTATTGTACTTGTAGCCGTCGGTGGTCGTCTCCGACTGGAGCTTGTCACCGAGGTCCTCTACGGTCCATTGCAAGATGTCGTCCCAGTCGACCTCGGTCAACAGGGTCATCTCGGCGCGAAGCCGATTGCCATCGAGCAGTTTGTAGAGGTTGACGATGTCCGGCCGCTGCATAGGCAGGGCCACACCGGTGTCGGTCAGGGCCGCGCGGGCGAGCTCGCCCTTACGTACCGAGAACTCGACCGGAGGTGCTCCACCCTGAAGAGCGGTGGCGTTCAGCGCAGGGGCAGCCCCGAGACCATTGGCTTCGGCCTGGAGGGCCTGGACCGCGGACTCGATGTGGATCAAGAACTCGCGGTCCTCGATCTCCTGGATGTCCTTCACCGAGTTGTCCTCGATGATCTTGGTGATGGGCATCTCGTAGGCCAGGAGCTCCTGCTCCACCTTCTCGAACTTCTCCGAGCTGATGGTGAAGAAGGGGATCTCAGCCCGCTCTGCCCGGATGAAGTTGGCGGTGGGCTGACCACGAAAGGTGATCGCCATCGCCCGGCTCTTGGGCTCCACGTCGATGATCTTCACCAGCGTGTCATGGTTGACACTGCGCTGACAGTCGGCGCGGGTTACGGATTGGGGCAGGATGATCTTCCGCACGAAGCTGACTTCACGCAGTCGATCCCGAATGTAGTTGCCGCCATACTCGGCGATCTTTTCTTTGCCATCGTTCGACTCGAGACGCTGGGCAAAGAGCTCGGTAAGTACCGTAGCGGGAGTAGACATGTTCTTTTCTCCTCTCTTTGCCTTGGGTTAAACCAACGTCCACATGAACCGCAGCTTCTGTCCGTTCTGGGACGGAAGACGCAGTACATAGCCGACAACCAGCTCTCCACCGCCGCCGTGCTTCTTGAGACCTGACTTGGTCAAGATCCCAATCGTCACGTCGTCGACCATCAGGGGATCTCCATGGAGGAGAGGCCCTGCGGCATCCATGATCAAGGTATCCGCCTCGTAGGCCCCCATGTACAACAGGGGAACCTTGCCGATAGCTTGCGTATCACTACGCCCGCGCTCGGCAAAGACGGCCCAGGACAGCTTGTCTCCACCGGCCCGGATCACCTTGGTTGGGGTCGTTGCGTGCAGCTCCATGAACTCCCCGTCCAACAGGGGGTTGGCCCCATTGGGGTTCAGGATGCTGCGATCGCTGACCGGGAAGTCTCTCCGCTCCAGCCTCTCCACAGGAGAGTGGAGCCTGAAATTCTCGACCATCTGTTTGCTCCTTGTTCGTTGTCAACGTTAGGGTCTTAGGCCCTTCGACTTGTGCGCTACCCGAGGTTACCCAAGAGGTACGACTCGAGCTGCGTCTTGCTTGCCGAGCTTGCTCCATCGTCGCCGGTCAGCTCATCGCCAGTGAGGCTTGCCAAATCACCGCGCGGAGCGGACAACTTGACTGCTTCCTCCATGACATCGAGGGACCGACCCTTCTCCACGGCGGCTTCGATCGAAGCGACCTTGTCCTCATGGCTCTCGCCCAAAGACTCGATCCCTCTCTCGTCAGCCGTCTTGGCGATGGTCTCGACACGCTCACGCCTCTCGAACTCCACGACACGGGCTTGAAGCTGAGCGTTCTTCTCCAGAAGACCGTCCCTCTCCTTCGCCAGACCGCGAAGCATGTTCGGCACCGTAGAAAGAACCGCTGCGACTTTGTTTGAGCTGATCTTTTCCATGTTCGCTCCTTTCTACACCATGCCTGGGTCGCCGGCGCCCATCATGCCGCCAGAAGTAGTAGGAGGAGGTGCCATTGGCGGCACGCCGCCTTGACTCTCCTTCTCCTTGGACTCGGCACCCTTGCCGCTCTTCTTGGCTTCGACAGCTGCCTTCAGCTTCTTGGCCTTCTCCTTGTCCTCCGGACTTGCGTCCGGTCCTTCACCCGCCTGCGCAACCTTGCGTAGGTAGGCCCTGGCCGCTGTTGCCTGAGCAGAGGACAACTTCACCCCTGCTCCTGCCGCTGCGTCCAAGTTCTGATGAAGGACGGGATCCGTCGACTTCTTCTGAGCTGGTTCGTCGAGAACCTCACCCATCTGCCTTTTTGGTTCCGCCTTCGCTTGGCCCTTGGTGATGCTTGCCGGCTTGGTCGGGTCCTTGGTCTGCACCCAGTTCGCCTGCGCTTGTGCCGGCCCCGGAAGCTTTGGCACTGCCTCTTCGGCCGCCGATGCGTTCGGGTTCACAAGTGGCTCGGGTCCAGCGCTAATTTGCGCCGGATTCTCTGCGTTCGCCGCTTGCTTCTTCATTGCCCACAGCTGACGAGCACGGCTGACTGCCGCTTGCTTGAGCTGGGGCTGTTCCCCAGTACCGCCAGGCACATCGGCCATGTCGGTCTCGAGGGCTGTTGCTGGATTGGTCTGACCGTCCTTCTTCCCAACGGTGTCGCTGCCAGGAGTCGTGGGCGGCTGAGCCTGTCCGGTTGCTTGGCCGGTCTCGGTCGATTGCAAACCAGGAGTTGGCGAGTCCATGTTGGTTTGGAGATCTGACCCAAGACCTTCACCAACCGCTACCTTCTCCCAGTTGATCTGGTTCAAGTTGGCGTTGATAAAATCTAGTGCAGAAGCAACCTTCTCGACCAAGGAGGATGCGCACCCCTCCTTCTCCTTGTCGTCTTCCTTCTTCGGGGGGGACGCAGAGGCCTCGGAAGAGGACTTCTCCTCTTCTTTCTTACTGGCCTTGGGCTCATCCACTTGGGCCAGCTTCTCACGCTCGGTAGCCTCTGCGATTGCCCCAGATACCATCTCCTGCAAAGTCAATCGCATCTCGAACTCCTTTCCTTAGATCCTGATCGGAGGTGGTGGCGCATTCTTCTGTTGCTGCGTCAACGTCACGTCCGCTCCGGGAGCCTCTACATTCGATCTGGTGTAATTCGTACCCCGCCCAGACGGCGAGTCGATCACCTTGGGCTTCATCTGGGTAGGCGTGATGGGTTGCTTGACTTCGCCAGGTCTCTTCGGGGTGTCGGTGATTGCACCCGTGGACTGCTCGGTGCTTCCTGAGTCCTGACCAAGGCTCGACTTCACGGAACCTGAGATCCCGATCTTCTCGAGCTCGTCGAAGAAAGCTGCTAGCACGACATCGCGCATGATGAAGACCAAGGTGATCAACCCGCCTTGGAGCCCGAAGACACCAAGGCGGATCGAATCAGACCTTCATCTAGCCCCAGTTGACCTCGTACCCAGCCTGCTCCAGCATCTGGAGAGCCGTGGTATCGATGTCCTGCTGAGCCACCTTCTCGACGTCGAAACCGGCCTCGGCCAACATCTCGTAGGCCCGCTCCGTTGCAGCGGACTCGAACTGCTCGTCGAAGCTCTTCTTGCTCAATGCGGCGCCAGCTCCACCAGCGGCAGCGAGACCTGCGGCAGGCAGCCCAACACGCTTGAGGAGTCTCTTCTTTGACTCTGACAATCCCACCTGGGACGGGGCATGCCTGAACTTCTCTAGCGTGCTCTTGACGTGTTCCTTAGCAGCCTTTCCTTCGAGACCTCTTACCTTGGCGCCCGCACGACCTGCTTCCGCAATACCCCTGCGAGCCTTCAAACCCTCTCGCACTCCAGAAACGCCAGTCCACTCGCCAGTGGCTTTGCCTGCACGACCAAGGGCTCCCTTGATGGCCTTGTAGGCCCCACCAGCCACCTCTTTGGCGCCAGCAGCCTTCTCGATCTCGCTCAGCTCGTTGACGTAGGCGTGGGCCATCGCACGACCCAGGAAGTCGGCCTCGCCCAATTTCTCTTGCGCCTCGCCATCAACTTCGGGCTCGTCGGCCGCAGCCTGCTTGCCCATGTCGCCTTCGATCTCCGCGAGGAGACCGCCTACCTCTTCGTCCGACAGGTCGTCCAGGTTGACGCCCTCGTCTTCGGCTAGCTTCACCAGAAACTCGGCCGCGGCTTGCTTCTCGAGGTCGTCGCCGCTGATGGTTTCGCTCGTACCGTACAACTCGTTCAGGAACTCGTCCATTGGTCCTCTCCTTTTTGGATCAGAAGTATATTACTTTTCCAACGGCGACGAGTTCATCAAGGTACGAAGCCTCTATCGTCAACCTAAGCCCACCGTCCTCTTTCCAAGGGCGATGGCCCCTTTCAGTAGCCTGTCGGGCAGGTCAGATCCGCCTGCTTTCAATGCTGCCATCCCCACTGCCGTGGCGGCCAGGTGGGGGTGATCTGCTAGCATTTCGGTCAACATCCCGGACCGTCTACCTCGAAGCGCATCACCCCGCACCTTGTGGCGGGCCAAAGCAGAAGCGAGGTAGGTCGCCGGAATGGCACCGAGAAGCAGTTTCGGATTGATCCCTGCAGCCTCCTTTTGATGTCCAGCAAAGATATCAGAATCGTCTTTCCCGTACACAGCAGCTTGGAGATCTGGAAACCTACTGAGCTGCTGACTTAGATCGGCGATCTTCTCGATCACTTGTTCACGATAACCATTATAGGCCGCGGAAACCTTGTCTAGCAAATCGTCTTTCGACTCGCACTCTAATGGAGCCGCGTGCTCTGGCTTTCCAATGATTGTGATCCTGATCATCCGTCTCTTCAAGACTGGGCCGAAAGCACTACGGTCTTCGACAGCACCCTTCAAAAGACGCGCGATCATAGAGCTGATGAACTCAGACTCCATCGGTACCGACTTGTCTACGGTGTCAGTGGGACCGAAGATCTCCCCCCTGTCATCCAGTTCGTCTGCTCTGTTTGGCTCTCCCATGCAACGAAGAGCAATACGCTGGAACTCCCTGGGCTTAAGCGTCATCCCCAACATGGTAGGGGTGGAGATAGCCTCCCTCATAGAGCCATCTCCCATACGATCAAGTGTCTCCCTAGGAAGTTCCTTCTCGGAGCTTTCCAAGATCGGCATGGCTTTGCTTCCGAATTGAGAGGGCACGATCTCCTTTATAATCTCCGCACGCTTCCGTTGGGAAGCCCTTTTCTTGAACGATCTCAACATCGCCCTGGCTCCCTCCACGGAAGCCGCTTTCTCCATCCCAAACTCTTTGTGAGTCTTGGGCTGTTCTTGTACAGGATCGTTGTAACCGTAAGTCTCAGCAACATAGGCGGAAGGCACAACCACATAGGCCCTGCTGGCGAGTTTCGCCATCATCTTGGAGGTCTTCTCGGCCCCGATGAAGACGAAGGAAATGTCGAAAAACCTGGGGTATGGATTGAACGCGCAGACCTTCCGACCGTCCGGTAAGATCTCATTCATCCTGTTTTGTAGATAGTCGCTGTAGTCGTTCTTAGTGACGGAAACGCCGGCGATTGGCCTAACTGTCTTATGGTAGCGCAACACCGCCATCCCAGGATGACGGTCCTTCTTGGGATTGAAGCCCCTAAGAGCCTTGCGGTAGAGCTCCCAATCTGTCGAAATTGAACAACAATCATAAGGAACTTTAGTTCCCATCGAAACGTCTGGTAGCTGACCGTGATCAATCTTATCAATGACCTTGTGAGCGCCAACCTTCTCAGCATCTGCACGGTCGAGCCGTACGACGAGCTCCACCCGCTTCATACGGTCGTTCCAACATGAAAGCTCTACCGAACCAAAAGCTCTCGCGTTCGGCCCTTTGTTGGCATGATGAGCGAAGACTCGAGCGTAGTAGAGAAATGTTTCGTAGCCCCACACAGGCCCACGATGAATTAGATGCTCTTCTTCAAATCCGTCTCCGTTGACATTCGAACTCCAGAATTCGAAGGCGCCGAGAGCGTTGACCAGGGCGTAGATGCTGTTTGGATTGGGTTTCAGATTGTCGATGTACTCACGCACCTGAGGCAGGAACGGAGCCGCCACCTTGTCCATGTAGCTGTGGTGCAGCTGGTCGGGATCTGTGAAGATCTCAATGAGCTTGTTGCCATGCTCATCGACGGCTGGGAACTGACACAGCTTGATGATTCCCGGCTCGTTGTCATACAGAGGATGGATCATACCTACCTAGGACTTGAAGGCCGCGTGAGCTTTTCGAAGATTGCTTTCGCGTACTTTTCGAGATTGCTTTTCACGGACTTTTTGAAGATTGCTTGTGCGGGCCTGCTCATACTGCTGCTGAAACTTGGGGAGCTTTTCTCGTCCCTTCCCAAACCCCTTCGGGTCGACTTGTGCTCCCCTTTGCCACGCGCTCTCGATTGGGCCAGCGGACCGTGGTTTCGAACCAGCATCCATCAAGGTCTTGACCGTTTGGGGATCGACATAGGCTCCTGCCTCGCCACCAATCTCCGCTCTGTTAACGTGTTTTGCCACGAACGACCCAGCCACGAGTGGGTCCTTTGCCATCCTTCGATTCATGCCGTAGAGCGTGTTGAAGGTCATCTGCACGCCCTTGGAATCTTCCTTCTTCAGTCCAGGAGCGGAGGACATCATGGCCTTGAACGCCTTTGGCTTTTCAATCTTTTCCCGAATGGCTCTGTACCCCGCCGTTACGCCGGAGCCTACACTGGCGACGGCAGCACCAGCCCCAGCAGCTATTAAAGCACCGCCTATAGGCCCACCGAGGTTTTTTGGGGCCAAGGCCTGAGTGAAACCTCGCCAGAAGCTAGCCTTTTTCTCAATAGCGCTGCGAAGCCTGGCTACCTTTATATGATGTAGGGCATCGTCAAGGCTCATGATCATCGTCCTCTTTGCTGTTGCTCCGCTGCTTTGCGTTGCTTATGAAGCGCTAGGCGATACCGCAGCTTTTGAGCAGTCTCCGACTCATAGGCCTTCTTCCCCCCGTAAGCCACTGCGGCAAGCGGTAGCGCCTTCGCTGTGAAGTGAGCCACAGGACTATGTACACCTTGCGCGGCCATGACATCAGAGATGTGCTTGCCCGAGCTGAGAAAGCCTTTGCCAGCAGCCACCAGGCCTCGAGCTGTATCACCGGCCAAGCCGGCGTGCTTCAAAAGGATGGTGGCGATTTGCAACTTCCTCATCAGTAGCCTTCTCTCAAAGCTCGATCTACGTCGGGGAGCTGCTCATCTACAACATGGTTGGCCTGCTGTAGAATGTTGTGCTGGGAAGCAATCTTGACGAACGCCCGGAACTTGATCACCAGCGGGTGCTCGGGGTTTGGGATTCGACCAACCGGCTCCTGGCCAGCAAGCTTCTCCAGCTCGAGCTCAGTGGTCGGAGCGCCGCGCTCATGCATGCGCTGGACCGAGACATCCAGGGCTTCCTGAAACAAGTCCTTACGGGTGCAGAAATGCGCCCAGGCAGAGGCTATTTTGTGAAGGCTGTTGCCCGACAGAACCGCATCGCAGACTTCGTCGCCGAGTTCTCGCGCAACAGCCTCTTTTGTAATCTCCAACGAGGAGGCCTTGCTGTGGATGTGATCTTGCGCCCCGGTGATGGTTTGCCGAAGCCGGTGGAGGTCGTTCATGCCTGAAGGGACCTCGGAAGGGTGCACCATCGTCTGGGCGTACTTGCCGAAGATCTCATCTTCAACACGTCGATCAGCCCTTGCCATTTTGGTTGGGGGCTCATTGTAGTCGCTGATACGAAGCGTATCCGGTCTCGCGCCATCATGCATTTCCCTCAACACCACTGCCGGGTCTGCCGGTCCGCCCTTGAATTCCACGTTGCGGACCGAGCCACCCTTCTCCCACTCCTGCTGGAATGCCGCCTGGTTGGCAAACTCACACACGCGTCTCGTGTGCTCAGGGCCTAGATCTTCACGGCCGATTGCGTTGAGTACCGCGTCGTTGAGTGGGACATCTTGGTCGGAGTGCATGGCTGCGGCTTGCTTTCCCAGGAGTTGCAGCTTCCCAGGGTCTACGGGGCGAGCCCTTGCCTGCTCAATGAGCCCCTGCGGAATCGCTCCTCGATCTCTGGAATCTGGCATTGATCTTCCTCGCAGGCCAAATTGTATGTGGCTCGATCTCTAGGGTCAACAGATCTTGCCGCAATTCAAACCACTTGATAAGTTGAGCGTAGCACGTGGAGAAGAAACGTGGGAATAGAGGAAGAACTACGCCCAGTGGGCTCCATCGAAGACTACATGTCGATCGTAGATGCATCGAACTTCCTGGGCAAGTGTGGGAAGACCGTCCGCAGCTATATTCAAAAGGGCGTCCTTCACGCACGCAGGTTCAAGGGGCAGGGCCGACTCCTTTGGATCAAGCAGGAGGACGTCGAAGCCTTGAAAGAGATGGAGGATCGCAGACTAAGAGCTACGGACATATGGGACCTTCTCAAGACAATCAGGTTGCGCCTGCACAGCATCGAGCGTAAGTTGGGTTTTCTTATGCACGTCAATGGGTTAGACGTCTCTTCCCTCCGCGACGCCAAGACCGAGGTTCTACTGTCAGCCTACAATGAGGTTTGTGAATTTCTTCAGATCGATACGTACAGCATGTATCGAGATCAAATGGAGAAATGGGCAAAAGTATTCCTACAGTTCACCGAGCTCGAGTACGAGCGTTTGGTTGGACCCACGATGGATGCGCAGCCATGGAAGCCCTTCTACCAGCTCTGCAGGCACCTCATGAATTCCCTACGTCAAAAAAAGGGGTTCTCTACCCACCCACGGATGCAGCAGGCCTACCGCCTGCTAGACAAAGCCCGCAAGCAAATAGCTCAGTCCGCCATGATTTTTGAGGAAGCCCGCTCCTCTAGTCTCGGTCCACGTCGCGTGGCGGAGATTGCTAGCTTTGGAGTGGAAGAAGATTCTTTAGATCACTACATTACTGCCGAAGCCCAGAAATCTTGCCTCCGCTGATAATTCCGATCGATAAAACGGGATAAGAATTGTGAACCAGGAAACCCATATCCTAGTTCATAACCCCTGATCAGGAGGAAGATATGGGAACACGAAGTTCGGCTGTGAGAAAACAGCCGACAGAAAAGCCCACTCCGGCGCTACCCCCAGTCGACCCGGCGCTGGCAGCCGCCCTGCAACCGCTGGTCGGCAAGGTCGAGGAAGGTTCGTTGGACCCCGTGGCCATACTGTCCACGGTCCACGGGGTCCTTGGCTCGGAGAAGTACCCCGACTTCGAGTCGAAGTTGTCGAGGTACTTCGCGCCTGACGGCATAGTCGAAGTTTACTTCGCCACCTGGGACTGTGGGTGGCGCGGAAAGCTTCAAGTCCTCTGTGGCCTCGTTGGGGCTGCAGCGGTCCTCGTGGGCATCTGCGAGGTGGCCGGCAGGGTATTGGACGTTCCGGGCCTGCAGTTCGGGACGAAGTTGGCGGGCCTCCTCCTCGGCGACTAGTCACCGAGGAACCTTCTCCTCACAGCCCATTCGGGCGCCTCCCTGCCTTCCCGGCATGCGAGGTTTTTCTTAGCTGGTGCACCCGCAAATTAGATCAGTTTTATGAGATAAGAATTGTGAACCCAACAAAGGAGATACCTATGATCAAAACATTTTTAATAAGGCACCTACCAAGAGTCTTCGATCTCGGTTGGCCGAAGCCGGCCAACCGGCTCCTCACGATTGAGGAGCTACGCGACCCTGTTCGGGTCGCACTCCTAAAGGCAAGGTCGAAGTACTACCAGCACAAGTGGTAGTGGATCTCTGGGTTCTCCAGATCGATCCTTCCTTTAGTTAGCACACCTACCTACGGCGTCTAGGATTGAAGTCCTCTCCGGTGTCCTTGAACGGAGCGATGATGTCGGGCCGTGGGTACTTGATCATACTGGCAAGGAAGCAATAGAGGATCGAATGGAACGTGTCGTCCGTCGTTCCAGGAGCGTGCTTGTATTCGATCATCCTGCGCTGTTCATTCTTCTCGCTGAAGATGTTGAGGATGTCCTGCCCGTAGGGGTCGTTGAAGTCGTCCCAGCAGGGGAAGTCAAACTGCTTACGAACAATCGCATTGAAGACATCACTCATGACCTCGGTGCGATGAACGGCAAATCTATGCAACCTCTCTTCCCAGTAGACCTTCCCCCTCTTCTGCTGAGGGTTGTACTGGTACTTTAAGATCTTATTAGGCCCAAAGGTTCGAATCAGGTGATCATTACGATCAAAGCCGCCACCGTAGTCGCACCCAGTGATGCAGACATTGAACTGGGTGAGGAGAGTGCAGATCGCATCAAGCTGGATGGGAGGTTCGAGATCTCTTCCCGTGAATCGGTGGGCCCAAAAAATAGTGAAGTTGCCTGTGCCTAAGTACGCGCCCAAGGAGATGACAGTGTAAGAATTTTCACCACTATTTCCTTGATATGCTACACAACCGTTACGTTCAGTGACTATGTAACCTGTTGGAACTTTGCAACAGTAAACATTCCCTTCGTAGGGGATGGTTTTTACCCGTTGTTTGAGTGAGTTATATCTGAAGTCCCTACCGTGAGACCACAAGGCTGCCCAAAGAGCTTTACGGTTGCCTTCGGCCGGTCTCTGTAAGCGAACGATGCATCGACGCCCTAATCTGATGCAAAGCTCCTGAAAATCCTCACACAATCCCTTAGAAGTGGAATTATACTTTCCGGAATCACACCCGTCTCTTGGATCTACATAACCGTCTCCCAAAACCATGGCATCAAATAAGATCTGTAATTGGTGTTTGGGCAAAGATAAAAATTCTCGTGGAATTCGTTTTTTACTACACAACCATCCCATATTCTTGGAGAACCAATGCCAATACTGTTTCCCGTTGATGGACCAATTTAGATCTCCTGTGTTCGGATTAGGAAACTCAGAATAAGGTATTCCCATTCGATCCATACAAGACTTGATCTTGGCTGCCTGTTTTGGATGTACGGTTTCCCTTTGTGACATCTTGAGATGATACGGGATTAGATCTCCCGCCTTGTTTTTTCTCATACAAACGCCGCCCTCAGACAAGATGTAGCCCAAGAATTCTAACCAGTCGTCCATTCTGAATGTACGTTGGCGGCATCCCGAGTATCCTGGACTTTTCGGGAGTCCGGGCAATTGGAAAACGTGTCTTTCAACTCCTCCCCAATTTAAATGCCCTACGAATCGAGCACCACTGCGTCGAACAGTCTGCTCCGCACGCTCCGTTTTCCACTTGTATTTAGACGAAGCACGCGTTCGCATACGATGAGTACCGGTGAGCATCATGTCGAGAGCGCCCTTGGTTTCAAAATGATACAAAGGGCCGTCCCACTCGCGAACTGTTCTAGCTTCAGGTTTGACCAAAGACATAACTCGCGTATCAGGGTCCCACTGCGCTACTTGATCTTCATCCGTTAGGTTCCTAAAGTGCTTCCAACCATCCTGGGTGAGAATTCGTGTCTCCTCGTCGTGGCAACCCCAATCAATTCCAGCAAAGATATCAGTACCTTGGGCGTACGACTTGAAGTTCTCGAAGTCGGCAAGCTGGATGTGATCTTTGCAGCAAGCCTTGAGCTGGCCACGTGTCAGCGGTCGGGTGCCGCTGTCGTAGCTAATGCCGAGAACCTCGTTGTGGAACTTTTGCCGGGGGTACCGCTCTTGCTTCTCCAAGATACTGGACCAGCCATTATCATCAGGAGAGTCTACAATCCAAGGCACCATGATTTGAGGGATGCGGTACCCCTCGAAGGTGACCTTGTCTTTGTTGGATTTGGTTTGTGGATTAAGCGCGGCCCACTGGGCCATCGGATGGTAGGGGTTGATTGGCTCACGGCACTTGTCACAAATCAGTCCCTTCTTACCAATGTTGTCCTCGTCCAACACGTTCCAATGCCAAGAGGATGGATTGTTTGGAGTGCCGTGACGCTCACAGGGGACAACCCACTCATTCTGAGTTGAGAAGTTCGCCCAGTAATGCTCAAGTGTGTTGTCCAAGCTCTTCGGTGTGCCTGAGTAGATGAAGAGCTTCCACTCGGAGTGGGACGCGCACTCCTCGATGACTGGGATGTTGTCTACTAAGATGTCTTGGATTTCGTCCACATTGATCAAATCCGCCGGGATGCCCCGAACTCTATCAGCTGTGAGATAGGCGTAGCGTAAGCGGATCTGCGAGTAGTTGATGAACTTTTTGTGGAAGACCGCGTTGGTCAAGATCGTATTGGTGTACGCCCCGACCAAAGGAGACACGTCAATAGGTTCTTTGATCCGATCGTTCGAGAAGACCTTGGCCTGCTCAGCGGAGGGTGCCACGAAGAGAGAACGGAAATGGTTGTTGAGACACGAGTAGGCAATGGTTTTGTTGCCTAACGTCGTGGAGTTGTGGGTGATGAATCCATCACCCACAAAGCTCTCGGTCCCCTTGACAGTGATGTCGCGACAGGGCTGCTCCCCCATGTTTTTGATCGAGACAATCTCATTCCAGAAGAGGTCCGTGTCTAAATGTGCGGCGAGAGCCTCTACTTTATCCTGGTCGAAACGATTATCCGATCGAAAGAAATCGATGTACTCCTGAAGCTTACGACGACTCAGATTATACTTCGGCTTCCTCCGCAATCCCACTGATCGTAATGAGGGTTGGGGTACGTAACGACCTAAGTGTGGCCCCTTCCTAGAATCATAGATTGCCCAAATGTCTTTGGAAACAGTTAGAGGAAACACATCACGGTTTGAGCGGTCGTCCACCTCAAGTAGGGGTAGGTCTTCTGTCTTTCCAAGCGCACCAATCTGAGAGATGAACCGAAACACCCCCCCCTGTGTCTCTATCCTGATCTTATAAGCCCATTTGTCCGTGCCCTTATACAACGTAGGCTTCCAACGCCTAAAGCTGGAGGGGATGCCAAACTTCCAAAGGATCCGCTGTACATCTCGGGTGAGCCGTGCTGATATGGAATCGTACTCGAGTGCGTAGGAGCTGTTTTGTAAACTTGCATGTCCATCACCCGCCCATAGCCTGTTGAGAAAAAGTGCCGTCTGCCTTTGGTTTAAGCCCCACACAAAATTGGGAACATGCCTCTCCGCCGAGCGCTCTTCGTCGATACCCCACTCACGCAGCTTTGGTTTAATCGGGTTCTCTTTTCTCTCATCTCCTTGCACGAAATTGAGTTGCCAGCTAAGGCCCCCCTTACTCTCCCGCTCGTGTGGCGTGAACCAAACGCCGTGGAACTCTACAGCATCGAGGAAGTCATCCAGAACTACACCTTCGTTTTGTGTGAAGCTCGGTGTGCCGCACGTATCGCCTTCAGCCACCATGTGTGCTGCGATCTTAATCCATTGATCACATTCCGTAGTAGTTTCGACGAAACATCCGCCCTGTCTGACGACAGCAAGACGATGCCCTACCTCTAACCGTTCTGCTTCATCCCACGCTCCCCATGACCGCATTGGATGGGTCAAGGCTACGATCGTAGAGTGGCCTTGTCGTGTGGAGATCTCCACGCATGGCTTCGTGTACTGCCTAGATACCCAAGTCACTTCCCCGATATCTGTATGTGCCTCATCCGAGGAGAGGCCTACGACTCGATCTCCAACTTCTACATGTTGAAGTTCTTTAACAGACCCATCCTCCATAGAGATAAGTGCGCGAAAATACTGGCTTTTTTCTGTCTGACGTCCCGCCTTGAGTAGTGTCTTTTGTGCCCCTGTGTCGTAGATCTTCTTGAGGTATGGCCGCTCCTCGAAGGAGAACTCACGCACCTTACCTTTGTCGGCGATCATCACAGCCGTTTCAGTGAACTCCGATGGCGAGACGTTGTAGCAAAAGTCAGCGCCAGCGAACTCTACGGCTGTGGGATCTCTCGGCTCGTCGTTGAAGTCGAAGTACTCGAGCTCGCCCTCGTCGTTGTAGTCGTAGGAGGGCTCTTTGTACTCCTTGCCGCCCACAGTCTGCACTGAGTAGGAGACCGGAACGACTCTCTCCGCTTCTCTTTCGCGGACTTTATGTAGATTTACGACAGCCAAAACTCAACCCGAAATTTGGTATAAGTAGTGTGATGAGAAGAGACCTACCTGCAGCATATCTCTTCTGTCTTCGCCCTCGAACGCTCATCGAGGGACGCTCGTCTCTAGCTGAGGTCGCCTTGGTGGCCTTTCCATCTGAGTCTGGCGCTGCCATTCCGAGCCTGCGATGTTGTGGAGGGGTCCTCATCGCGCGAACATAACCCCAAGTACTTCTCCTGACGGAGTACCGCTCCCGGCCAACTCTAACAAGGTGCCTGATTTGGGCGATTGCCGGGACGTACTGTGGATGAAGTGGTGCGAGCCACCTGGACGGCTGCCATGTCGATAACGACACGGCGTCCAGAACCACAGTACGTCTTCGGGTATTGCGGCCTTATGGCCGCCCCCGTTTAGCTCCCGTTTGACCAAGACGCAATACTCTTTTTTAGCTCGTCCTCAAGCCCCACCACCATATTTTTGATCTTCTCATCCGTGAGCGTGAGCTTCCGATCGATGCCTGGGACAATCACAAGATACGCTCCGTAGAAATGCGCGGGATATTTGGGAGCTTCCATGGGATTGTCGGCGTAGGTTTCTTGCCTGCAGGTGTCAGCGTGGAACTCCACCTTCGGCTTATCCATCACCCAGTAGGCTTCGGCCATCGCCAACAGCACCAGGCCGTACTCGCCTTTGCCCCAGAACTTTTCCGGCACACCGGCTCCCCGGAAGATGTGGTAGAGGAGGCAACCGTCCTTCTTTAGGTAGCGGACATGAGCAAGCTCACCGTCGAGAGCCAACTCTCCAAGGCGCACCGCCTTCTCCACGTTTTCTGTGGTGGTGTCGCCAGCCTGTGTGATGGCCTTTCCACCTGCGACAATCTCTTCACCAGTTGCAAATGATGGTTTCGGTAGATCGTTCATCCGGCCCCTCTTTCGTTAGAAATCTTCATCGTCTTTGGCATCCGTGCCCTCTCCAGACTTACTGTAGTTTCCATCCGTGAGTTGATGCACATCTACGATCTTGGCGTCGTCCAACTTCATCCTGAATTTCTGGAATTGGCGAAGCACGTCTCGTAAGGCCACATCACTACGTCGCATGATCACATCAGCTTTTTCGATGGTGATCATACAGTTCTTGAGCGCCATTGTGCTGTCCAAAGTCGCAGGCCTGTGCTCAAGCTCAAGCGCATGCTTGAAGGCGATCTGACCAATGCGTGATGCAGCCTCCGCTGAATTGAACGTCTGCCCAGGTCCGGAGATCCCCACCACGTACGGGAGGTGCTGCACTGCCATGTCAGGAGCAGTGACTAAGCTCTGAACGTAGACGTTCCGATACGTCATCCCGCTCAGGTACTCCATCCACTGGGACTGACTCAACAGCTTCCGGTTCCAAAAGTAGTGGCTGTAGGCTGCGACTCCCCCAGCCGTTAGTGTGATGGAGGTGTACTTGCGAAGCTTCCTGGCAATTGCTGAGTGGGACAGGCTGGACAAAAGTATGGGCTCCAGCTTCTCTCGGAGGAAGTGATCTACTAGTATAAGCTGCGCCTCCCGAACACCCCGATTCGGGTTCCACATGTCGTAGATCTTATGAAGTCTCAAGTACTCGCGGGTGGGACGGTCATGCGGATTGTCTGGCAGGTATGGGTCTGGTCGCGAATTCATAGACCGGGCGACCTCCCGGACATAAGACGGACTGAGAGCATCCAGACCGAGGCTCTCTACGGTCTGTTGGATCTCATTCGCATTAATCTCATCCTCGCCGGCTTTAGCCTGCGTAGAGATCAAAAAGCGAATATAGTACTCACTGGGAGAACGGGGAACCTCGCGCATCTTTCTCCTCCCGGCCCGTAGCTGAGGAGATCAAGCAGCGGGGTGCTGAGATAACTCTCGAAGCCCACCGATCACTTTGTCCAGGTGTTTGACGACACGCTCCAGAGCTCCAGCATCCACAGATGAGAGTCCAAGCCGGGCAGCTATGAGCATCTCGCTAAGCTTCCCCAGCGTATCCTCGAACTCCGGCAGGTACGAAATGAAGGTGCCGATGTTCTCCGGGTTGAGGAACCCGACTGACAGCACCTTGTCCACAGAAAGAGGATCGTCCAGAGCCGCCGCCTCCTTCAGCAGCAAGGACTTGACCTGCGGCATCTTGTTCAACCTCAGCGCCGCTGCAGTCTTAGCCTTGTGATACATCTCCGAAGCCAGTGTGATTGGCCTGGTACCATTGATAGAAACCCACCTGGAGCGTTTATGAGCCTCTGCGAGCTTCTCCCTCGCGAAGTCGGGATCGACCCCCAGTATGGCCAGGTCGTACATTGCCTGGTCGTGACTGATGAAATTGACAGGCAGAACCGATGCCAGCTTCTCCAACCGCTGTCCACGGATGCTGTAGGTTCCACCGCTCTCAAACATGACATCCACCTGGTCGCCCATGATCGCGCTAGCCTGGACGGTCTTGGCGTACTCGCCTGGGCCCGTTGCCAGCGACGTCATGTTGCGCATCGACATCCAGCCACAGTCTTCGGGGATGCCATACTTGCCATCGCCAATCTTTGTGATCTTAGAAAGGCCGGGGACTAACTTGATGGTGACCTGCTCACCCATGATGGTGCTGCCCAGGTACCCCACGTCACCGTCCTCACCCCTCATCTTTCCTTTGATCTCCATCGGAACAATAGCCGTCGCTCCACCTTGGCGAGCAAGGTAAAAACAACCCATGCCTTTAGGCTCCTCGTCGATGAGGTTAGTGCCTCGGCCGACGGGGCTGCCCGCAATGTTCTCTTGCATCGCGGACTCAGATCCATTCGAGAAGACAGCCAAGGCCTGATTGGTTCCATCCAGATCTACCACGCGGGGAAAGACCCAGCCCACCAGCTCCTTGCCATCAGTCGTCTTGACCTTCCACTCGCCGAACTCGTCCACCGTCTTGAGGCGAGCATCAGCCAACGAGTCCTTGACCACAGCATCGGTCGAGACCGTCACCGTACCATCGCGCTCAACGCGACGGACGAGATCTTCCCCCACTGCTGCTGTTGCCTCGGGGCGGTCTACCTCATTCTCTTCTGGCGCCAAGGCATTGGGGTTGGCAGTCTTGACAAGGAACCCACCCGAGGTCTTGGAGATCTGCACAACTTTTGGGGGGATCTGATGCATGGCTGCCTTGAGCATCCCCTTACCTGTGACGACATTGCGCGGCTTGGCCAACTTGGTGACGAAGCCGAGGGTGGCCTTGTTGCTGATGAAGGCTGCCCGCAAAGTGGGATCGACGTTCAGCTCATTCTCCACTTGCTGGATGTCGGCCTGCTTGATGGTGTGGTGGATGTCATCCAGGAGGACTCGAGCGGACCCGGTCTTAGCCGTCTCCTGCTGACCCACGCGAGCGTTCCCTATACCGAAGCCACCAGAACGGGCGGGTGGATACAGCATGTTCATGACATCCTGGTCCCCTGGACGTTTGGCCGCAGCCTCGAACAGCTCAGGCCGGAACATCGCCCGACGCAACCGAGCCTCAGTCAGAGGCTGGTTCTTGCCATTGTGGAGGAAGATGTCCATTGGGAACATCTTGCCATCCTTGACAATCACCGGAATGAGGATCCGCTTGGTGCCCTGAAGCTTCTGGGGGGTCCTGTCTGGGCGCGGGTTTACAGCCGTGCGGCTCGTGAGCTCTACAGAACCCAGCGCGTAGCGTCGCTCCGGGTCGAGCTCGTTCATCACCAGCGTGGGCTCGAAGTCCCCCACGTACGGAGCCTGACGGTAAAGCTCATTGATGATCTCCGCCTGCCAGTCATCTGGGTTCTCGGATAGCCGGACGAAGGCTTGACTGAATTTCTCTAGTCCGTTTAGATCGTCAAGGAAAAGGTCCATTGTTCTCATCTCCTACGCCGAAGTCTATACCCAGCAAACCTCTGCGATCAAGTAATCATTTTTCGCGCACGTTGGAAGGACTCTAGCACTTGCGTAGCTGTAAACTCTTCAAACACGAGGCGAACACTGTAGATGATCGCATCGCAGGTTGACGCGATACTCATACCGCCTACATAGATACGTGCATTATCCCCATCCGTAGCCGCTGCAGACGCAACCACTGTTTCGATCAACACGCCATCCATGTAACAGTTATGTGTCACACCATCTGCATTTTTAGTCACCGTCAACAAGTACGTTTCACCTACAGGAAAAACAAGATTTGTGTAGGTGAAAACGTTTACGCCTGCACCATGCTCACAAAAAAAGAAAAGTCTGTTTGAAAAAACTGTCTCAGATATGCGGAGGGAAAGAAGATAATTCTCTTCTTTCGCATCGGAGTATGGACTACCCGTTACATCGAAAATAGTATCAGCATCCGAAGTAGTTCCTTGACACGCAAGCAGCACTTCTACAGTACTCGCTCCTGCCGCAGCTTTTAACGCAACGTCTATGGCGCTTCTAAGCAAGTGGCCTCCTGTGTCGTCAAAAAAAGCACGACCAGTAAGCCCATTGCATCGTGCTATACCAGGCTGTTGTGCACCGGCCATCGTTAAGTCTCGGCCCGCACTACTGCGATCGAGGAGGTAGTCAGATGTCCCATCAAGCTGATAAAGCGCTTCGATGGGTGCCGTGACTCCTGAGGGCAACGTAGTAGTCAAATAGCTCCAGCTGATCGCATCTATGACATTCATCGTCCTGCCTAGCTCAGGATAAAGTGCCTTTGCGATAGACTTGGCCATCGCGTTGGAGATGTCTTTGGGAAGGTAGGCATCTCCCTTCGTGGGCACCATCTTGACCTTGGTAGACCCATCTGGTTGCGCTTCCTTCTTCATCTCGTTCTTGAGCGTCACACCCTTGCCCACAGGCTCGAGCGAAGTGAAGTAGTTTAGCAGCAGGTCTGCTAGAGCTTTTTCTGAAATCGTCATGGTGAGAGCTTGATCGTCTTGGACAAAATCTTGTCCAGTTGGGTAATCTTTGGATCGGGAATTGTCCAAAGAGGGAGATGAACATGTGAGGCGAGCCAAGCCACCAAGACCTCACCCAGGACAGCCGACATGCCTGGAGCAGATCCAAGAGAAACAGTTGCTGCTGTAATGGTCTTCGCCCCGGTGATGGTCTCTGTGCTGGCTGCCGCCTTGAGTGTATGAGCTGTCTTGGCTTCCTGCATGATGGACAGGGCTTTGAGCGTTCGAGCTCCAGTCACCTCTACAGTATCTGAACCCTTGATGGTGACCTTGCGGTCCTTGTCGATCATGTACTCCAGCGTCCCCTTCATGTCGAAGGTTTGGTCGCCATCCTTGTTGATCGTCATCTTGAGCTTGGGAGTCCCAGACACCTCACCATCACCGACTGTGATTCCTTCTGGGGCAACAATCAGCTCGTAGCGAACATCATCGTCGATGTGCCCCATCTTGATTTGGATGTCGGCCTTGTCATTCTGCGCCTTGTCCCTCAGTGTGAGGCGGTGTAGTACCGGAGCCTTTCCTCCTGGGTCATTCTCCTGACGTTGCACCGTCCATTCGAGCTCTCCTCCTGGTGTGTTCACTTCGTAGTTCTCAGCGAAGTGCCGGAGGTAGTTCTTCAGTGGCACGTAGATCGTCTGACATGTGGGGGTGCCGGCGATTTGGATTACACCTCCGCGACGCAAGGCGATGAAGTTCTCGTCCCGCGTGCGTAGCATGATGTCGCCGGGGTTCATGTAGGGTCGGCCTGCTCTGGCCGAGGCCCCCGTCGTCTTCATCTCGGCGGAGCCTGTGGACGTCGTGGACGACGGAGCTCCGATCTTCTTCAAGACATCCTCGAGCTCCTCGGTTTCTGTGTCTACTGCCCCAGCCTTGTCCTCGAGATTGTCTAGCTTCGCGCCCTCTATCTCGAACGATCCGATGAAGGCAATGACGAAAGGTGTGTCGTCGTCAGATGGCTGACATATCAAGCACGACGACCCTACCTCCGGCATGGCGGAGATCCCCTCCCCATTGTGCGTGTGGAAGTAGGGCGAGGCGATCTGACAGTTCGTGAAAGGCTTTGACTCGTAGTCTGTCAGAACATCGACTGTGAAGTTCTTCAGGTCTACGTTGAAGACGATGCCCTTTTCGATCCACGCGGGATCTTGACTCGACTTGGTCGGAGAGTTGTCGGTCTTGGCAATTGCAACGCTGCCTAGATTTGTCGGCATAGCTTATGAAGTCATCTTGTGCACGCCGTAACCAGCAACAACCGGAACAGCTGCCGCACCAGCCATTTGACCGTAGCGAGACCTGGCCAGGGCTCCGAGCCCACCCATCATCTCACCCTTGCCGCCCTTGGCCGCCTTGGCCGCTCCAGCGCCGTAGATCTGCTTTATGTGACCGCCGATGCCTCCTGCCCTTTGAGCGCCTGCCCCACCAACGCCCCCAACAAATCCGCCTGGCTTCCCGACCTGGGTCATACCTTTCCCAAGCCGACGTGCGCCAGCAGCAAGAAAACGTAACGGAGCAAAGCTTTGCTTTTCGATCTCCGTGAGCTCCTCGAGAAACGATGTGGCTACCTTCGTCATGTACAGTTCGTCCATCTTCGATCTCCTAGTAGGGCTTCTTCTTTCCAAGCTCAGCGCCGTAAGCAAGTGCAGGCACCGGATGCTTGCCGTGGATGTTGCTGGTCCACCCCTGGTTCGCCGCATCGATGACTGTGGTGTTCAGGTTCTCGTGATTCAATCTTGCCATCCAATCAGTCTGCATGTCGAGTGGCAATGTTTTCACACCCTTGAGGACTGGGGCGTGGACGATGGGTTTCTTTTTCTTGCCGGCCAATTGCTTGTTGAGCGCCTGAACCCGAGACGTCGGCGCAAAATCCCCACGAATGAAATCGCTGTGATCTCCTGGGTCTTTCACCTCTGTCAAGTTGGTCATGCTTTTGACCACTGTCTCTATGTTACGTCGACGAATGCCTTCTCCCTTGTAGAGATCGTAGAGCTGTCCGGCCATGTACCCCTGCACCTTGTTGATCCCCGTCAGCGGCAGCATCTCGTTCATGTTCACGGGTCCTCCTGACAACGGAGAGCCCTTTCCGATTTGCATGCCGCGTCTGACCTTCTGCGGCTTGTCTCCCACGTGGGTCATCGGCTCGCCCCGGTCCTGCGGGACGTAGTGGCGCACGTTGTTGACAAATACGTTGGTGCCTCCCGCTGGGTCTTTCGTGACCTTCGTGACCTTCCCGGCCAAAGAGCTGAGAGTCGCTGCACCCGGCACATGCTTGGGCATCATGGTCAGTTGCTGCACGCGCTTGAACTCGTCCGCGAGCTGGGCGGCCTGCCGCCCCTTCTTACCAACCGGAGCAACTCCTCCAGAGTTGTGCGTCAGAAAACCGTCTGTGAAAAAAGTGCCTGAGCAAGTCTTGATATCGTACACGTACGGAGGAGAGCTAAAAATGAAAGGCTTCACGTAATCTACGACATCAGCAAATCGTTCGGACAGGTGAGAAGGCTTGCCTGAAACGTCTAGCTTCTTTACTCCGGGCAGTAGCTCTTTCAGTCTCTCAGTAATCACACCCTTTACTTGGAGCCCCTGATGAGAACTGATGTCACGCCAAGATGAAAGTGCTACCCGTGCTTGAACCCCCTCACGCCGTAAGATCCAATGTAGTTGCTGGGCCGCCAGATAACTTGTCGTGTCAATACAAAACGAAGTCCATTGAGTATCAGAAGACCGCTGAGTAGTGCCGTCTCCATCTATGAAACCAGCAACAAAATCCAGTAACCATTCTCGCGGGTATCCACTCCATCCTGGAGGAAGACCAACGTTCGATGAGTAACGACCAAACTGGGCCATGAACTCATTACCAACATCTATGGAGTAGACGCGCAGACCACGCGGGCTGCGCGAACACTTCCCAACTTCGGACTCCAGAACAGTGGCGATCTTTTCATAAACCTCCCCCCGTTTTTGACTGATCGTTATCCCGGTTACGTAGGGGGCCCTGTTTTGATCCCGGACATTAATACAACCTTCTGCACAGTAGATCCCCGCCAACCACCCGTCGCGTACCACGGGCTGTTGAGCAGTAGGTTCAGGCCCCGAATCCAGTGTCGCCCGATGAGAAAGACGAATCAGCTCTCGTGGGGGAACCATCTCCACCAACGCATCATCGGAGATTTCCCCCTTCCAGTAGTGACCACATTTCCTGCAGCGGTATCCGCCCAGTTGCTTCTTGGGGAACGTTCCACAATCAAGACAAGCAGCCTTGTTCTCCCTCAGCATGTGAGGGTGATCATCCTGGCTAACAGAACTGAAACCACTACGAGAACGGATCATAACCATGGCAGTGTCCGGACTTTGGATATGGCGGCTAACAGATTCTACTTCAGTCCAGCCATCAACGTCCCATACCTGAAGTCCTTCTACCCCATCCTGGTATAGCCTCCCCAAAGTCGTGTGGGAGATCTCATCATTCTTTCGGATCAATATGGCAGAATGTTCGTGTAAGCAATGGAAGGACTTCATGGCCAACTGTGTGGCCCTCTCTCCAATAGACTGAGCAGCCATGATCCCTACGTTCTTCCCGACTGGGGGATTGACACCGTCTTCATCAAGTCCAAAACAAGATCCACAGATCCCATCTTCGTGCTCACAACGCAAAGGAGATCGAACCACAACACGTCGAACCTTGTTGTTCCGTAAGCTATCCCTGACCCCTGGAGTGACAAGCGTACCTGCCTTGAATGACTTGGACCCGGACTTCACACCCGAGGCCAGGTAACGATCGAGTATGTCTCGCTCGTCCACGGGTAGGCTGATGCCCTTCGATGTCCCGCAATCATCAGAACCAATGGCGTTGTTCATCACGGAGTTGACTACTTGCTTCGTGAAGTAACCAGGCTCCTGTACCGATTGGACCTTTTGCACTACACCCTTTCTGGCCCCACTCATCTGTGTCCAGTAGTCGCCGACGTCCAAGCCCTCGGACCAGCTCCTGCGGATGGGGTTCGGGATGATCTCGCTCTTGGCGTTCATCATCAGCATGGGGGCCATTGTGATTTGACGGTAGGCTCCCATCTGCGGCTTTACGCCAGCCTTCATCATCGTGTGGATTGCGGATGTAGCTCCGGGCTTGCCGTGCTTTTCGTCGATGGCCTTAATCATTTGTGCGGAGGCGCGGTCGTAGACCTGGACCTTGAGCTTCTCCTTCTGCTCTTTAGATCCCTTTCCAGCCATGACCTCGGCTACTCGTCGATCTGCTGAGGCCAAAATCTTGTCACGCTCAACCTTGTCGGCCTTGATGTCGTCCAGGCCAATCGACACAACGTTGGTGGTGGCGTAACTGTTGCCAAGGTCTTTCAGCTTGTTGGCTACGTCTCCGAAGTCGTTCTTGTGCTGCTTGGCCACCCTGGTCAAAAGAGCCTCTTGGCCCTTTCCATCCAGCGGAGTCCTCCCGCTCAAGACGTCTGACTGCAGTGACTTCGGCAGTGCATTGGCGACTAGAGCGCGGCCAACAGAAGTTCTAGTTTTGCCGATGGTCACCATGTCGTTCATGCCAATGCCATCAGCCTTGGCCTCCTTGGCAGCCTCTCCCACGTTCTTGAACATCTTGCCCGTGCTCTTCCCCTCCTGGGTCAGCGTGTAGAGGCCGAGCTGACTTTCGTGTGTCGGGCGGTACATCAAGCTTCCAGTGGCCGGGCTGAAGAGGTTGCGGGAGGGGTACATCTTCCTCGCCTCGGCCACAGCCTCGTGACTGACTGGGACGAAGGCACTCATCGTATCCCAGACGATCAAACCGTGATTGACAGCAAACACCTTGGTTGTGGGGATCACGAGATCGTAGGTAGTAGTTTTACCTCTGTTGACTGCTTTTTCCACCCGCGCCCAACGTATCTCAGAATGAACCAAGACAGACCAGTAAGCCTCCATCTCATTTTCCATGTCCAAGAAAGGCAATATTCTGATCGCCACGGACCTAGATACCCTGGGATGCTCCTTCTCCTTGGATTTAAGCGCGGCCAAAGTACGCACTAACTTGGGGTTGATTGCATGAGCATCACTTTTACGTGTGCCCAAACGGTGAAGGATCGATATTGGAATTGGGACAATGTCGCGATCGTCTTTTACAGGAGGGTTCCTCCGAAGCTCTTCCAGCACATCCGAGTAGGCCACCAACTCAAGCTCATCGATGAGCGTAAACAGATCGACAGTGCTGAATGCGATGATGTAGTTCACATGTTTCTGGGGCCTCACCCCGTCTGGACGTACTTCGGAAACCGAGCAACGAATGTTCAGCAGACGGCACAGATGTCGGACATCCTCCTTGAGCTGCACAGAACTCGTGGAGTAGGAGGCCAGCAATTGCCTTTTTGCCTTACCGTTACTCCATGAAAGTGTTCCATCTCCATCAAGCAGTCCAGAAAGCACGCCAAGCAAAGCGTCCCGAGAAAAATCACCCAGACTCGAAGGGAGGCTCTTGAACAAACAAGCTCTGTTCCCTTTCAGCTCAGCAGGCCTGACCACCTTCCCCAGATAGTTCCGATACTGGGGAACATAACAGTCACGGAAGATGGCTAGTAGTTCCTCGCTTACGTGGTAGTGATCTTTCTTGCTGCGCTCTCCTAGATCTTGAGGACCCTTGTCAAGACGTTTGTAGAAGTACCTACCGAAAACTGTTCCTTCCCGCTGAAGAACGCTGAAGAATTTGTCACGGAAATCCTCGTTGAGCTTAACGAGGCCCAGCCGCCCATTCGTGAAAAAGCCGTCTGATGCAAATGCTCCTATCATCCACCCGTATGACTTGTCGTACTTGTTGCCGGACTTCGCGGGGACCGTGGGACTCAAGGCATTGATAGATTCAGCAGGACACACTTTTTTGATCTGACCGGTTTCGTGATCGTAGACGCACAGAGATTCGTTTGTGGAGGCGATGACACGGTAACCTCCAGAATAAAACACTTCAGCGACTTGGCAGTTCTCTTCGACAGTTACTTCCGTGACGTCCTCGTATGTCTCTTCTCCCAAAAAGTGATCGTAGGATAGGACTTGTAACCCTTCCGGTACACGATACACGGCAGCCCCATGCTTATCGTATCGATGAGGTTTGTCCTCCTTGGGGAACTGATCAATCCTAAGTCGGTCAGCGTATATGGCCGTCCCCTCGTCTCGCACGGTTACTTCAGTGTCTCTACGAAATTTCATAGCTAGCTCCTTCATCGGTTTGTCCCACCTTATACCGATTTCAGAGCTACTGTCAACACAGTTACCGTCGAAGTCCGCATTGAAGCCACTAGTGACAAGAGGGTGGATCTTCACAGCCTTCCCCGAGGTCAGGACCGGCTTGAACGCTTGGACCCCATACTTATGCAGAACGGGATCACGCTTCAGCATGATGGGCCGCTCCTGCACCACACGCTCAAGGGCACGAGTAGCCAAGGAGTCCTTCTCCTTTATCATCTGCTGAGCCTTGAGCGGAGTGACGTCTGCCAAGCCCCGCAATTCGCGAACCACGAACGGCTTGTAGATTTCCATCGCCGCCTTGCGGGGGATTCCCACCTGGTCCAGGCCAAGCTCGGGCTCTGGAATAATGGTGGAGCGCATACTCATGTCTTGTTTGCGTTTGATCAACTTCGACTGGAAGTAGCTCTCTCGCGGCGCCCCTCCCTTTTGCTTCGTGTCTTTGTCCAAGGACTTACCACTGATGATATCCAGCACACCGCGGTACCGACGGTTCATATGCCCGCCTACCCCCGTCAGTGCCTTCATCCCGTCGTAGATTGCGGCTCGACGGTCGTTGTACTCCTCCGGGAGATCGTGCTTGCTAGTATCCTTGAACTTCTTTGCAGCCAGGCCGAGGCCTTTGTACATGTGATTCAGGTCATCGTTAATCAACGTTCCGTCTGGCAGCGCGGAAATCGGCCGCATAGATGGGGGCATCACAGGAACGTTCTGGGTCATGTAGGCATCGGTAGGCGTCATCTCCAGCTTCTGGAGATTGCGGAGGTACTTGACCTTCTTGTTCATGTTGTCAAGCCGGTTCCCCTTCAGTCCGGGCTTCTTCAGCTCTTCCTCGGCCGAGGCGAGGTCTTTGCCGACGTCGATATTCTTGAGCAGCCTCGCGACAGCGGGGCCGGAGGACNNCCCTTATCGGGCGTGGTGAACTTTCCAGTCTTGAGATCGACAGCGGTTTTGCCGGTCATCAATCCGTCGAGCTCTTTCTGCTTCAGCCCAGTCAGGGCGAGAATCGACTTCTCGAACACAGGGTTAGGCATGGGTTCGGGCAGCTTGATGTGGCTCCATTTTGATCCATCTTTTCCACCCGTAACATCCTTGTCGAACAGACCGCCCTTCTCCTCCTTCAGGTTCTTGCCGATGACCATCTTGCCGGGATCTTTGATCGCTCCAGCGCTAATGCCATCCTTGCCGACGATCTGACTATCCAGCAGTGGCATCAGGCTAACGTTGTTGCCCTCCTTCACCATGTTCACACCGATGGCCTTCATCAGACCCGTGAACTTGTTGTAGGCGAACGTGGGACGAGGAGGAGGGAGGGGATCTCCAGACTGGATGGAAGACCAGAACTGATCGTTGTTGTCGGCGTTGCTTTTATAGGTTTGCATATCTCTTAAATTAGCGTTAGCCCCGTGGGCTAGAAGAGCGTACACGCCGAGGGAGTCCATGGCCTGGGCGCCGTGTGGACCACCGCCCTTCGGCATCTTGTTGCGATCGTAGGCGTAGCCGGGGCCGCCTGCTCGAGCAACGAGCTTCTTGTCCACCTGGTGCTCGAGCTTGAGCATGTACTGCGGACCAACCAAAGCCTTACCCATGCTCTTGCCTGTCTTAGCGTCGAAGAGCTCTTCCTTGTCCTCGATGCCGTGCTTCTTCAAGTCTTTTGCTACGTCCTCACGCTTGTCCTTCGATCCGTCAAAGTTCTGTGTGCGGTATGTCTTGCCCGTCTTCTCAGCCACTTTGGCTGCAGCCGTCTCTAACACCTGGCCTAAATTTAACCTCCCAGGAATTCCTGAACTGTTGAGGAGGATCTCCGTAGGCTTGCCGTCTTTGGTCTTGGGCATATCGTGATCTGGAACAATACGAGTAATAATGCCCTTGTTGGCACTTCTCCCGGTAATCTTATCTCCGACCTCCGCGGGCTCTTCCGTCTTGACGTGAACCTCTGTCCTCCGACCACGCTTCACAACGTTCGATACCGTACCTGGATGATCGCCCTCCCAGGTCACTGAAACGTTGTCGTAAGGCTGGGCCAAAGACCTGTGCATACGTTTGCGAACCCTCGCCTCGTCTGTCTCCTCCCTCTTCCGAAGAGCGGCTACAAGCGTGTCTCCCGGCTTGATTTGCTGCCCCTTCTTCGCTACACCATCATCGTCTAGCTTCTCCGCTTGCTCCTTAGTCACCGCGGAATCGAAGTTAGCCAGGAACTTCTTCTTGCTGAGGGTGTGCTCCTTCGTTGTATCCAAACCCTTGCGGTGCAAGTGCTCACTGGTCAGCTTCTTGGCAGCGGTCTCGCTGATCACAGTTCCATCCTCAAAATTGAGTCCGTGAAATGGAACATATGCAGAATTATGTACGACCAGCCCTACCGCGATTGAGAAATTGGGGTTTTGCCCCATATCCCAATCATAAACCATCCCAGAAAAATTGATCTCCGTGACTTCATCTACGCGATCCCAAGCTACGCCGTCATTTTTAGCAATTTGCAGAACCAGAGAAAGCCCTTCGTCCACAACGGAAGTTTCTTGCAAAAGTTTTGTCAATCTTGATCTAGGAGCAAAACCCCTACTTCTACAAGATGCCCAAAAGCTATACTGGGACGCATTAGCTTTCTTCCCCCTAAAAACATTCAATACAGCTTTTTTTAATGCTGGATACAGTCCATCCCACAGGGGGATCATATCATTTGCGTCCCATCCAACATCTACATTTGCTTTACGGACTCGCTCCTCCTTCAATGCGTGCGGTATCCAAGGCATTTTATGTAAATCACGAGTAGCTATGCGGATGAGCCACCTGTGCTTGTATCTGGTGCCGTCCCATCTTTTCTGACCCTCATAATCCCTTAGCGTGGTGTCGATCTTCAAAGACGCGCACAACAAAACCAGCCCGTCCCTCAAATTTCTAGAAGCAGAACTGGCATCCGCCTCGAATTTACCTTCCTTACCAGAAGGATCGACTGTGCCGTCTCCAGCCCAATACGATCCTAAAACAGCTTCCCTAAACTCCCCAGGTCCTCCCAAAACATAAGACGGCAATCTCTTATTAGGGGCCAAACATCCTGCCCTCTCCCTAAAATGGGTCGCAAGTGCGGCGCTATATACAATCACCACAGTCTCTCTAACCACAGCATTGAAACCGCATTTCATAGCGGCTAGTTGTATTTGATCCTGTACATACGGGTTGCTAGCAGCAAAAATCACATGTGATCTTTGCAGATACCCCTCAGCCAAATAAAACCCCACCAAATAACCAAAACTTCTTGTTAGCGAGATTGTGCGTGCTTTAGTTCGAAGAGAGGAAATCACTACTTCTTTGATCGTCTCCTCTGGATCAAAGTACCTAATACGAGGAATCCAAGATGCGTTTGGAATCAGATCCTCCGAACAGGTCTCTTTGAGATTTCCTTCATCAAATTCTACGAAACTATGAGACTTCGTAGCGTCCACGAACCTCCCAGACCAAGTCTTTACTCGAACAACCTCTCCCTTTTTTGCTTCGTGAGCGACATGCGTCCTGATTTTCAACGCCTCGATACCAAATGGCACCTGTGTACTGATAGTCTGGGCCACCATATTGGGAGCAGGTTTGATCTCCCCAAATGACTCCAGACGAGGCTCAGAACCATCGTGATAGAACATCAAAGTATCAGCAGAAATACTTCGAAGATTGGTGCCGAGCGCCAGTACTCCCCTTCGCGTAAAATTCGTGTCCGCTACAGTCTGACCCTTCTTCACCTTGTCGCCGATCTTCACGATAGGCGTAGAGTTGATGAAGCCCTTGTCATTGTTCAGAGGGAAGTGGTCGTAGGTCTGAACCTCTTGCTCCTTACCATCCGCCCCCTTTACGATGACGGCGTCCTTCTTCATCTTGACGACTTCACCTGAGACAGGAGAGGTGTGCGAGTTGATCTTCCCCATGAACTCGTTGAGCCCCGTCTTGGTCTTGCCTGTGGAGATCACCGGTTCTAGTAGAGGGGCCTCCCTATGCT
>LGVD01000731.1_pt1 | contig 128148 bp, 181 predicted proteins | sample 469861 | NCBI WGS metagenome assembly LGVD01 (sample SAMN03857201, study PRJNA290197) | marine sediment metagenome | biome: ocean floor; feature: cold seep; material: sediment; isolation source: sample #3730, Push core (PC) 16 from cruise R/V Atlantis leg AT-15-68, Alvin... ... | reverse complement strand
TTATTATCCGTAGTTCCTCATAGCGGAAGAACCAATCAAATTAGAATTCATTTAGCAAATATGGGTCACCCAATTATTGGTGATATAGGTTATAAAGACCCTGCTTATTTTAAAAACAATCCTTTGACATATACAGATGATTGTCTTTATTTACATGCCTGGAAGTTAGCTTTTTTTTATAAAAATAAGAAACGATCATTTACAGCAAAATTACCTGCCAAATTTTCCGATTATAGATTTTAAAAAAGTTTTTTCAAAAATTATTGAGAATCCTTTAATTAATTGTAAAAAAGATTCAGGATTTTTTTCTCTAATCCCCGTAATAATATAAATCATAATAATTTGATATCTTGTTAATACTAAATCTTTAATAGGTTCTGCAGAATCTTTACTATTATCCATAATTTTATCTGCGTGAAATTTTAAATCATATTCATCCATTGATAAAATATTCATAGGATTTAAAAAAAGTATTTCTTCTTCAAACTCTTCTGCAATAAAATCAAGAGTTAAAGGATAAAAATATGTTTTAAATTCTTTGTCAAATACTTTCTTACCCGCTAACAACTTCATTCTATTGTACATTTTTATTCACCCTTACTATTAAACTTATAGAACCAGATTCTTTATTTATTTCAATTTTCTTTATAGCTGTTCTTAAAAGCACCTCTGACATATTCTCATATCCTCTTGCTCCTGCAGAAAATAATTGAGTTACATCAAAACCATAAAAGAAATCTAAATTTAATAAAATCATTTTTTTAAACATATTATATATAGAATCATTTCCCTTACCTTTATCAAAATAAGCTGGATACCAAGCAATAGTATCAAACATTGATTGTGCAATATATGCTTCTTTTTGTCTGCCTTTTTGACTTATTGCTGAAGCAAAACTTGTTACTTTCCCAGTATGAACTTTAAATTTTCCACTATTATAATTTTTCGCAGAAATTTTAAATTCTGTTTTAGTTTTTCTAAGTTTATTTTCGATTCTTAATACAACATCTGCTTTAGAAGTTTTTCCATCTACTATTAAATCTCCTGTTACTTCTCCACTAAAAACTTTTCCTTCTATTTTAATATCTTTCTTTCTCTTAGATTCATTTACCATAATTTGTAAAGATCTACGTTTAAGTTCTTCTTTAGAAATATCTTTAAAATTATTATTGACATCTCTACCTTTCCCCATTAATTCTATTGCTGCAGCTAAAATAGCTATCTCATATCCTAATCCCGCTGCATTGCTAAGGATACTAGTAATTTCATTTATCATGCTAAGTTTCTTATTCTTATCTTCTCCAACTATTAAAGATTTCATATCCATTTTAATACCGGCTTCATTAAAATATCTTATATAACCTTTTTTAACTTTTTTTGATCCAGATTTTCTTTCATAAATAAGAACTCTATTTTGTAAACTATCATAAAAACTAAATAATTGACTAGTAAATTTTGGATGCATGGAACCTTCTTTAAGTCCTTTAATTAAAGCTTTTTTTATATGCTCTAATAAAGCTTCATATTGACTACTGATTTCTTTCATATCTTTACTAAGATTAAGTACATAATAATCTTTTTTTCCTTTTTTTTCTCCTCCTACAGATAAAGAACTCTCTCCTTCTTTTATTGTTCTATTTATAAAATCTTGAAGTTCAATAAAACTTTCTTTTATTAAATCTCTATTTTTATCTTTAGCCATTTTTTTAGAATTATTAAAAACTGCTCCAAGAAATTTTTTATTAAAATCTGCTTCTGCGTCTGTAGGCATAATCCCCAGTTCTTTATTATTTTGTTCTATTCTTTGCTCTATAATTTTATAGACTTGCCCATCTGACATATCTTTATATTTTCCAGTTACTTGTTTTAAATATTTACTAACTTCCGCATCTAATAAATTTTTAAATTCCGCACTAGATTTAATTTTACGTCTTTTATCTTTTGGAATATTTATATCTGATAAAGACAATCCTTGATTATAAACGTAATACTGTCTAGCACTTAACCCTTTGGTAGTTGACGCTCTTTCTTTATTACCATCTTCTATATAAGAAAAAATAGAAATATACAAAGGATTAGTCTTTTTATAGCCATGATTTTTATAAATACCTACATGACTATAAAAAGCTTTAACTTCTTCATATTGACTCATTAAGCCTTTCACTCTACCTTGCTTATCTCTATTAAATAAACTACTCATTAGTTCATATCTCTATTATGGAAAACCATTGTATATCCTCTAACACCTGGAGTATAAACTTGGAAAAATAAATCTGTTAATTTTAATTTTCCTATACCTTGTATGTCAGTTTCATTAAGAAGATAATCTATTAAATCTGTAATTTCAAATACTCTTAACCCAACACCAAATTTTTCACTATTCTCATGAATCATTACATCTATAGTTAAAACAATATCCATAAATTTACTATTTTTTTCATTAACATGCATTTCAGGTACACCAATAACTAAGAAAGCACCAATAGCTTCCATTCTATCTGGATAATTAACTACTATGTCTGTACATTTTTCCATAACTGTTTTTCTATCTATTAATTCTAATGAATCATCAAAAGAATCAGCTGGATAAAAAAGAAATTGTCTTAACTCTTCATTTTGCGCTAAGATCCCAGCTATAATATTTAAACTTTTATTTATTTTCGCAATTGCTCTATTTGTTCTTGAACGCATTAGTTACCTCCTTTTACCACCATGATACTATATTAATATTCATTCTAACTTCTTCTAATCCATTAGTGCCCAAGAGCACAACTATACCTACTTGTCCTTCTTCTTTAGCAACTAAACTGCAAGAATTTCCATCTATAACCTCTAAATCAACTAAATCCGCACCACTTTCTATTGTAAATGCTCAAGTAGAAGGAACTTCTACATCAGATATAAATTTAGTTATTTCATAAATTGATGATTCAGACCAAACTAAAGTATCTTCTCCTGTCATAGTATAATTAAGAATATCATCATTTAATACTTCTAATACTACTTCAGCTCTTGAATTTACATCCTCATCTAAAGTAATATAAAGTTTAAGATTTCCTAAAACCAAAGGAGTAATTTTACTTCCATTTATATTAATTTCCGTAGCAATCGCATTTAAAGTATATGCCATAGGTACAAATTCACCCTCATAATTTTTTATTTGAATATCTAATATATCCTCTATCTCATATTCAGTATCTAAACCAAGAGCAATCCCAGATACAGTTGTCGCAGATATATAGAAATTATGTTCGATTTCTACATCTTCATAGTAATCTGCAATACCTAAAACTTTATTATCTGTAAAAGTATTAATAATATCTTTTTCAACTCTTAAATATCCCATATCTTGTAATGAATTTTTCCCAACTATTTTATAAACTTCATCACCAATAAAAATTCTAGTTTTTAAAGGTTTAATATATCTAAAATAACTATCTTTTTGTATTATAACTTTACCAGATGCTTGATCATCATCTACAATCAAGCCCTCTGTAACAGTTCTTTTCATATTCACACCATTAATACCTTCAATATAAGCATCATATAAATACACTCCCGCTTCAGTTTTAATCTTCAAAGAATGAGTACATCTCCTAGCATAGCCTTTAAAATATTGGTTATGTTCAGTTTGTACTTCATAAATAACTATATAAAAAACACAATCAATTTCAAAAACTGTCCCTGTCGTAAAAGGAGAATTTCTGTCTGCAAGAATTATATACTGTTCTACTGTTTCATTATCTTTATCATTTATCTTCGAAATGCGGTATTCATTCAAATTTATAACTGCGGTATCAGTGCCTTTGTCAAACATATATCTTTCATAAACTTCTTTCGCATCTTTATCCATTTTTTCCGCAAATGTATTGCCTAAAATATTTATTCTTTCTTTATATCTATCAAAATAATCTCCCATTTAATCACCTATATCAAATTTATCAACTAAGTTTATGCACTCAAATATAGTCTTTCTATAAACTGCAAAATCTGCCATTTCTCCTAGTGCAGATAATTTAAATATTAGACTCATAAAAGGTACTCTCGTTTGAATAAAATTTGCCCCTCTTAATTCTCAAATTAAAGATATCGCAAATTTTTCCCATTCGCCATCTTCTTCTCTTAAGGGAAGTAATTTAAAAATTTGGTTTTTTAACCAATGAAGATAATCTTTTCAATCTTGTTCTGTAAAATTATCCTTGTTATTCATTGTTCGCCTACTTTCCTGCTATGATGCCAAGATACGCATTTCTGTCTCCATCAATCCTATTATAATCATCCTTATCTTTTTTAACATCAAATAATGCAATTTTATATGCTTCTAATAAAGTTCCCAAATGATTAGCTTGAGAATATACTTTAATATCTTTATCTGCATAGATTTTTTGATCGTATAAATCAGTATTATCAATTTGTCTTTTTAACCAATGTTTTTTCATTAAAAATACTAAATGTGAAATTTCATCTAAAGTTAATAAAATATTCCAAGATTCTGAATCTAAATTAAAATCTAAAATATCAAGTTTACAATACTTAAATTCAGCAATTGATAATATTAGGAAAGTTTGAGCATCTGCTTCAGTTTGTTCTTTTGTCATATTTATATATAATTTTTCTGTTATGCTACCTATAAATAATTTATAAATATCACCAAATTTGGTAATCATATTTAACCTCCTAATCAATAAAAAACTGGCATATGCCAGTTATTATTCTTCATTATCTTCAACTTTGGCATAATTTCGTGTCTTAGTTTCATTTTCATCAGATTTATCTTCATCAGGTTCATCTTTATTTTCACTTGTTACACCTATTGTATCATAGTTTCTTTCCTTGCTAGCATCTAAATCCGCATTTTTTTCATCTAAAGCACCTATTCCAATTTCATGTAAAATTTGGAATGCAACATCTATTCCACTAAAATCTTGAATTAAATCTAATTTAGCTTTGCTATCAATTTTTTCTTTTACAGCTAAGTCAGCTGCAAGACGTGCATAACCTTCAGGACCATAAGTAAATAAATCTCTTAATTCTTCCAATGAACCTTTAAGAATAATATTTCTTACTTGTTTTAAAGTTAATCTGTACTCTACATCATCATTCAATCCAAGTTCTAACCGCACATCTCTATCCATTACTCTTAAAGAATTATTTAAAATATATCCATTATCAGCATGTACTGAATCTTGAAGTATTTCAAACTTAACTTGGATTTCTTGTCCAGGTTCTTTAAAAACTATGTGATATTTGAAAGATGGCGCAGATAAACCAATAAACCCTGGTTTAATGCAAACAACTCTACATAAAGTACTAGGTAAAATTTTACTGTTCATATTTTCCTCCTATTTAATCCTTTTGTATAGTAAAATTACGGGGCAAATGAATGCCCCATATTTATTATTTTATACTATAATTATACTACATTTTCTATAAAAACGCTAATCTTATAGACTAGAATTCTTAAGGATAGCAAAATGGTTGTTGAATAATACTGCAACACCAATTCTTTTTGTAGCTGCAATCTCTCTAGTTCTGTTTCTATTTGTAATTTCTTCAACTACTGTTTGTCCTTCAAATAAAACTTTAACAATCTTCTCTCTGCCTGCAGGGATGATGTAAGCTAATTGAGGATCAAATACTTTAACAGCATTTGTTTCATCTACATAAGATTGTGGCATAACAACAATTTCAATCCCGTTCCATCTACCAATGTATCCTAATTGTCTCTTATCGTTTTTGTCAGCGTCGCCAACATATCCAGTATCTGGAACGATAGTTTGAGCGAATTCAGGTGTACAATAAATTACAGGTTTTCCATAAGCTGAAATAGAGTTAACTAATGCTTGTAAAATTGTAGCTGAAAATCCAGCATTTTCACCATAGTTACTTGCTGCCGCACCACTAGCTAAAGATGCTTGTAAAGCAGTTTGTACCGCACCGTAAATTTCATCTTCAATACCTTCTAGAATTACTTCTAAAATATCTACTAAATCTTCTGCACCTGTTAATAATCTCTCTAAAGAAATAACTCCAGCTCCACCAATTCTTTCAGTTTCAACGCCGAATTGTTTTGAATCTAATCTGAATACTTCATAGATTCCAGATGTACCGACTTTAGTAACAAATTGTTTACCTCTGTTTTTACCTAATTTTAAATTAAATTTAGGTTTATCTCCAATGTTAGTATCTTTTATTTCTGCAAATCTCCCAATATTTTCTTTTACCTTAGCAGGTAAATATAAATCTGCAGTTTCTTCTATAAGTTCGAAAACTAAGTTTTTATTACGTCTATAAGATTTATAGTCGCCAGCAAGTTCATTGATGCTTGTTCTTAACGTATCAAGCATTTGATCTTTTGTGATAGTTTCGCCATCATAAGAGAATTGAGCATTAGGCTTAGCTACTATTGTTTTTTTCGCTAATTCTTTTATTTGTTCAAAATTCATAAGTTCTTAACCTCCTATTAAATTATTTTTATTCTATACTACTACTTGAGTAACTTTTAATTTAACTGCTTCGTCTCCGTTTGGAACAGTATAAATCTTAATTACTTGACAGATAAGAGAAGATCCTGCTGCTGCAGTAGCACCGTCATAAGTTAATAGACCTGTGTCTCTAGCTGTGAAATAATGTCCTACTGAAATATCTCCGAATGCAGCTGCTGCCATATCAAGAGTATTTGTTGTAAAAGTGTCACCTAAAGTTAATCTGTATAAATCTGGGTAAGTATATTGAGCTCTTGCTGCACCAGCAAAGCCAATTGTAGAATGCTTAACTGCTGTAGTTTCAATTGTTACCGCGAATTCACCTAATTCTTTATCTACATAATAGAATTCGTGAGTTCCAACTAAGTACATTTCTTCAACTATTACGCCAGCTGCATCTGTTGGTAATCTTATTGCTCCAGCAACTTCATCGTAAACTAGAACCATACCATTTTCACAAGCAATACTTGCAAAATCTGTTGCATCTAAAGGTAATTGAGAAAATACTTGCTTAGTGTCTACAGAAGCAACTCTGTTCATTTCTAGTACTCCATAAGTTGTACTTTTTGCTAATCTAGCCATGTTGTAATATCCTCCTTAATTTATTTCTTTATATTTTTTACTACTTCATTAAACCATGCAGGCGTACTTCCATTGTCGCTGCCTTTTGGTTTATGTGTAAATTTTGGTTCTGGATTGTCTCCATCAATTTCTTCTTTAGAAAGTTCATAAACTATTAAAGCTAATTTAGATTTAATTTCTTCCGCAGAAAAATTTTCAATTTCACTTTCGATACTTTCAATATCTTCTTCTGAAACTTGCTCTCTAAATTCATTAATTATTTCTTTTTTAGCTTCTAAAACTATTTCTTTTTCTAAAACTTCATATGTGTTGACTGATCCTTGTAAAGTAACAATGCTACTTTCAAGTTCTCCAATTGTTGTATCTTTTTTTTCTACTTCTAATTCAAAATCTGTAACTGTAGTTTTTAAAGTTGTAATCGCTTCTTCTAATACTGCTGTATCAGGAACTAATCCGAACTCTATTACTTCAGCATCTTCAGCCCATTCTAGAATTTCTTCTTCATTTAAGCTAAACTTTCTAGTGTAGAATTTTTGGTCTTCTAAATCGAAGTAAACAACAGTATCCTCTGTTTCACTTATTACGATTTTACTAGCTTCTTCTTCTACATTTAAACTAGAGAAAACAGAACTTGGATTTTCGATATTAAGTTTATATAACATAGAATCTGTTCCTCCCTCTAAATCATTATCATTACTATCAATATCAATTTGTTCTTTTCCGCCCAAAGTGAATAAAAAATCTTTAAAATCATTTTTCATTTCTTCAAATTCTTCTTTAAATTTTTTACCAATAATGGCTTCTCTCATTAACTCAAATTGAGTAACTTGAGAATCTTCAAAAGCTGGTGCTATATCTTCTCCTAAAATACAAAATGCCGAAATAAGCGCATCGTCTATATGGAAAGTAAATTCTTCTTCACCTTTCTTTTGAATCCATCTGCCTTCAACAGAACTTGGATCTAATTCCATTGATTGCCAATTATTGTTAGATAAAACTTTCTCTGCATCAGGATAACGTTTAGTCCATAAATAACCTCATGTAGTTAAATAATTAACCATCTTGCCATCTTCATCTTCAACTTCTTCTCACCAAAGATTTTCTGCAGCACCAACAACTCCATAAGGAACTGTAGTTTCTTCATAAACGATATCGTCGCTAGTAATAGTTAATTTACCACCATGCGTTCCAAAATCTTCTTTTTCTGTTATGAACTCTCCAACTATTGGAATGTATGCTATTTTTTTACCTATATTTTCCGCAACTCTTTTAGAAATATAACTTCCATTTCTATTATATCCTTTGTAAAGAAAATTGATTTTAACTTTTGAAAAAAGAGGATTTTTATCAGAATCAAATTCTGTTTCTATAAAAGTAACTTTAATTCCAGAAGTAGAAAAAACTTTTTTATTCATTCTTGCCATTTTTTACCTCCTTTAATCATTATTCTGATTAACTATTGTTTTGTCATCTTTATTCTCATCTGGTTTCCCTGGATTACCGCCTTCGTCACCTGTAGTAGTATGACTAGATTGTAAAGGAATTAATTGATCCACAATATTAAGAATATTATTTTCATAATCCATTAAATCATAAAAATCTTCTTGATCAATGCCCATTGCTAATACGACTAGCAATTTGCTGTATCCATATTGTGCACCTTCGAGGTATCTATCAAACCATTCTTGTCTATTATAAATAGTTAATTCTGGCATGATAAGACTGTAGGATAACTTCTTACCTGAGAACTCTGTTTCTAAAACAAATTGAAAAAAATTCCTTATAGATTCTAATAAGTTAAACATTACACCTTCATCAGTTTTAATAGATTTTTCTAATGCTACATTACCAGATGCATCCATTAACTGTTCACTTACTCCAGCTTCAGAATAAATGTTACTCTTGGCATTACCCATAGAGTTTTGCATTGAATTCCGTTGTTCTTGTAAATTCTCAGTTGATATTTCCGCATAAGTTGTAATTAAATCTATTGATGGCATTTCTTCTAACATATCCGATACTATCGTATGTAGATAAGTAATCTCTTCTGGAGAGAAAATTAACGTACCATCTTTATTAACTGGAAGTTTTTGTATAATAAGTTTTAATATTTCTTGTTCATTTCTAATTTCATCTATAGCTTTATAATTATTAAATCTAATAATATCTAAAATTATGCTAATAAGATAAGGAATGTTATTATCATTTAATGCAAATACCATAGAATGCTTAGGTTCTACATAAAATATTTTTGGTCCGCCATTCTTATATGCATTATAAGCATCATATATTTCTTTAGGATAAATTTCTAAAATTAAAACTCTTTGTTCTTCAGTTCTAAATTCTCTATCAAAATATTCTAAATTAAATTCAATAATAGGTACTCCCATATATTCAAAATTTGTAGTACAATATTTATAAGGTAATTCTTGAATATCCATACTTTCTTTTGAATACATTAAATATCCATAAAAAACACCTTCTATTAAAACTTTTGATGCAATCTCTCTAGACTCTTGTTTGATTCTACTCAACTTAAAAGTTTTAAGAACTTTAGATAATTCTTCTTGTACTTTTTCACTATCAATTGTTTTTTTCTTTTTCCCATTTTGTCTTTTTGGGATTATTAAATAATCAAAAGTTAACATATTAGCAAAATAATCAACTAATCTACCATAAGCTTTGCTAGCATAATAAAAATACATTGATATATCTCTCATTTTTGCTACATTTAACCCATCTATAGCAGTCCTAATATCTTCTTCTGAAAAAGTAAATTTAGGTAATACGGTAGGATTATAAAGAGCTTCTTGACCCTTAAAGGCTTCTAAATCTTTTCCTTGCGCTATATAATCTTTTAATCTTTTATTATTAAGCATTATTTAATTTCACCTCCAACACTTATTATTATAACATATTTTTACAAAAAAGAAAAGAAATGGAGTTTTATTTCCATCTTTTCCATTGTTTTTTTGTTTTCTTAGTCATCTTTACTATAGCCTTAACATCTATATTTAATTTTTTTCTTTTATCTCTTTCTAATAAATAAATATAATACAGACCATTTTCAAGAGCAGAGAATTTATCTTTACCAACTGTAGTTCGAACTTTTTTCAAACGAATGTCTCCACCTTCGCCCTCTCGACGTAAGTTTAACATTTCTTCCTTTAATATAGAAGTTAATGTAAATGGTTTTAACTTTCTTGCCCTATCTTCTGATGATAAAGTATTTCAATTCTTTCTTGAAGCAAACTTCGTTTTAGCTGTACGTTCATCAATTAAAAATTTCATTCTTCCGCCAACTAATTGCGCATATATATTTGAGTGCATTGCACTGTTCATTGCTGGATCTGCTTTAATAATATATAAAACAGGAATTGTATCTGGTTGTATAAATTGTTCATAATCTTCTTTATGTTTTTCACTAATTACACCAAAAGGTTCGTAAACGATACCGTTATATTCTGTTCGTTTTACTAATGGATCTATTAAACCAGTACCTAAACCAGTACCATCAATTACGATTGCTCTTGGTCTAAATATATTAAATAAATATTTAATTTCACCACATTGATCATCAAAATGCGCATCTTCATAAACATGCATATTTACAACTCTTTTATCCCAAAGACCTGTTGTTTGATTTAAAGTTACTTTAATAATAACTACTACTGTTTGGGCTCTATGACGAGCAACATCAATTCCAAATATATAAAAAGTATCTTTACTGCTTCTTCCGTCTGGAGAAAATTCAGCATGTCCTAGCATTCTATATTTTGTAAATATTTCTGCGTCAAAAAAAGCTCCATCTTTAGTGCCTGACCAACGTGAACCATATTCTCTGTTAAAAGATGTTTCATTATAAGTACCGTCAGCTTTTAGTTCTTTAACAAAATTTTTATCAAGGAGACCATGCATCATTGGGATACGATAATCTCCACCAAGGATGAATGCATCTTTTGGCTTAATTACTTGTCATAATAATACCTGAATCAATTTTTCGTAAGCAAAGCTACCCTTATCGTTATATTCGAATAAAGCCGCAACACTTTATCCCGTTCTCTTATGAACTGCTGCATGTTACCATGCAGACTAGACTATATCTTTACCCTTTCGGGCATTCTCCGTTTCGGTTATCATTAACTTATAACCTAAGGGACGCTACTCCCATAGTCGTTGAACCTTATTTAATATGTGTAATATGATTTCAAGTATTCCCATTTTTTATTTTAGAGATACAGCTTTCATTAACATTATATATTTTTGATATACTGACTCCACTCATTCCTGATTTTAATAAGTCTAATATTTTAAAAATATCTTTTTCAGTTAATTTCGCTCGAGGATGATTTTCTCCAACTACATTATGCAAGCCAGTTCTATTCGCATGCTCTAAATTTTCCAAATTAGTCATTCATTCTAAATTTTCTAAATTGAAATCAGTTTTTATCCCATTTTTATGATTAACTGTCATATCTCTATAATTCTCTATTGGATTAAAAGTAGATAATAATAATCTATGAATATAAAAAGTACTATATCCACCTTTATTATTCCTGAGAGATAATGATGGATATCCATCTTTATCTAGTCTTGTTTTCATAATTTTATTCATATAAATGCTTAATACTTCACCTTTTTCATTTATTTTGTATAAGTTTGGTTTTACATTTCAAGCTATTACATTTTTAAACATAATTTCTCCTCTCTTATACACATATTAAATCTTGGCTGCTGATTGTCCTATAAGGATTTTCCAGCAATTAAAAGAATTTTCATCTTACTATTACTAGCAAGAGGGGCTACCCATGTTAACCCAGCGGTTGTCACAAAAATTTGACTTTTATTATTGATGTCATTTGGATCTACCTCGCCATTTTTAGCTCTCCTGCTGACATTCATTAAAGGCAGGATCACCTCATTGAGTTTAACACCATCTATTAAGATCGTCTCTTCTATCAACCCCCCATGTCTTCTACCTCCTCTAGTACTGTCTCGCATACCGACAACATCGAGGATACTACCATTTTTAAAATTTAAAGTTACTCCATCTTTCTGAAAGCTTCATCCACTTTTAGATAATAATTCATTCTTTAAAATTGGTCAAATTCCCCATATCTCTTTTATCTTTTCTTCCGCAATCTGTGCGGCTTGTCCTTTGCCACCAGTTGTAATAAATTGTTTAGCGCCAGGATAAAAAATACATTTTAAATATTCTATAATTATAGATAAAAAAGACTTTGAAAATGCACGAGTAAAAGTTGCATAAATAAGTTTATAACGCATTGCTATTCTAAGAAAAACTCTTTGATAAAAATAAAAATTAAAATTAGATTCTTTCGGCAAAATTATGTCCAAAAATAAATCAGGATATGCTTTCCAAAAGCCAAATTGTTTTCTAAGTTCAGGTTCTATTTTATTTAATCTTTCTTCTGTAATTTCTAAATTATTTAATCCAAAATCTTTTTCTTTTGCTATAGCTACTTGCTTTTTAATGTTAAGTAATACTTCTTCTCTTCTTTTGTCTGACATATTACTCATTTTCATCATCCTCGTCTGCATCTTCTCCAGACCAGTCAATATCTAAATCTTCATCTCAATCATCTGCACCATATACATAATCGGCTTCTTCATCTTCTTCTGGTTTATTCATAAGTGCAATAGTAGATTCAAGTAAATCCCCAAGTCCATTCTCGCTTAATACTAAATCTTTTGTATAAGAATTCAAATTACCAATAGTTCTATCAACTATATCTCTTGGAAAATCTAAATTTATTGTATCTATAAAACCTTTAGATTCTAAAAATGCCGCAACTTCTCCAAAGCAAGACGCAAATTCTGATTTATCTTTATTATTTTGTTGTGCTGTAAAATCAGCCTCTTTCATCCAGTTACTATATGTTACACGTAATACCTTAATAGCGTCCCAATCATCTTGTTTTATTGCTTTATTTAGTCTTAATGATATTAACGCAATTTTTCTAAGATAATCTTTATGCGAAGTAGTACTGATATCAAAGTCATCCATCATACCTAAATAAAAATCCTCTAAATACATTATATCACTTAAATCACTCGTATCTCATTTTTGCATAAGAAATGACCTGTCTTCGACAGAGAGGGAGATGTGACTTGCTTCGATAACTAATCTCAATTCTTCATTCTTTGCTTCTACCTCTAATTTTTTCACTTCATCCGCAGCGTTATCAATTAACGTAACAATTGCATCAGAATCTCTATAAGTTTTATTCCTATATGCTATTAATTTCATTAATCGCGAATAATCACCTAATGCTTTACGAATAGTTTCTCGCTTCTTAGCTTCTGAAGACATATTATATCTATTACTATCCTTTATTTTTACTACTACACCTTTCCAAACCTTATCCAAATAAGGAAAGTCCATTACTTTGCATACCTCTCGTACACCTCTCCAATCCTCTAAATCTTCTACACCCTTAGTAAGACAAGAACGACAAAGATCTATCTTGCCGTCCCCAGGGTACATTTCTAAATTATTACTTTTTCAGAATTCTTTTATAGAGCGATCTTGATGGCATCCAGTACATTTTTTCTTTTCAACCATTCAGTTCCCTTCTTTCTACTACATCTTTTCGGCTATGTCAGCCATCATTGAACGATAAATATTAGGAAGATACATAACTCCAAAAAAGCTATATTCTTTAAATACTTCTATTGCTCTTGCTAATCCATTATTTTGTCCAGCATATACACTTGCATCAACTTGCGCTTTATAGTCACCATCTAGTATTAGCTTCGCACCTTCTTCAACTCTTTGAATCATAAGTTTAGTAGTATCTATAGTTAAATTTTGTGCTTCTGGTATATATAAAATTTCACCTTTATTAATTTGTCTACCTCTGCATTGCGCGATACTTGTAATTTCTAAAATCCCGCTATTAATTAAATCTACAACTGCTTTTCTTGTACCTAATTTACTTATTAATATTCCACCTAAACTTCCTCCAAGTAACTTGTCTATTTTGTCACCTTTTAAGAATCCCATTTCAGCTACTCCTCGAGCGGCAATAGGGTTTATCGCAATAATTAATTTTTCAAATTTTTTCTGTTCAATCATATCAAACGCATAAGACAAAGATAAGAGTGTTTTACCTGAACCCGCTGGTCCTACCAATACAGTAAAGTCATCTTTAATTAAACTATGAATCACCGCAAGTTGATAAGAATCTTTTGGTTTAATTGTTCCCATTATTTTAGAATGAAAAGCAAGATAATTGATTTTAACAAATGATACACCTGTAAATCTATATACGCTACCTTTACTTACTAAATCATCCATAATCGCATATGTACCAATTTCAAATCCTAAGTCTTTTTTATTCCCTAAAAAGATTCCTTCTAATTCTTTGTGATCAGTAATTCTTTCCCAACCTTTATACTTTCTCTTATTAGGATATAGATTCCAAACAATATATTCTTTATCGCATTCGCCCAATTCCATTTTTCTACCAAAAACTGCTTTTGCTTTTAATTCCATATTTATATCATTAGTAATTAATATAACTTTATTACAACCCTCTAGTTCCATATTCCCATATTTTACAACATACGCTATAATTTTATTATCATTTGGGATTTTTAAACTTTCTATCTCTCTATTGTAAAGAATTTTTAAATTGCAGTTACCTATATGACCTTTTATAGCTCTTACAGCTTTTCTAGCCTTATAACCTACTTCTCCACCTTTTGTTTTTAAGTGGTCAAGTTCTTCTAATACTACCATTGGTATAACAACATTTTCATGTTCAAATAACAATTCAGGATAGTCTAGCAATACATTCGTATCTACATATTTAATTGCTTTTTGCATATCTCAACCTCCAAGGGTTACTGTTTTTTATTTTTCTTTTTTCGACAAGATTTACAAATGGAATAGAACCCATCTTTACTACCTTTGTTTAATGAAAAATTTGTATTATTCATTAATTTCTGTTCGCCGCATCTATTACATTTTTTATAAGTGCCTTTCACTTTATTAAGATGATACCAATCTTCTACTGATATTCTATAATATTCCGCAATAAATGCAGGAATTTTATTCCTATATAAAGTAGAAATATATTCTTCTGAATAGATCAAATTATGGTCTTCACGTAACATTTCTCTAATATCTTTATTAGTTCTTTTATCTATTTTCCAAATAATAATATCTTTTCAAGCTGGTTTTTCTTTTAATGACGCATTAATAAGTAATTCCAAATCCCATAATATATGTTTCATTTCACTTTTGTTAAAATCTCAAGCAGAATCTATAAGCTTCGGGTAATAATAAAGCAACATCTCTATGTGCTTCCCCTCTTTAAAATCTATAGTATCTTCACTAACTAATTTTACGTCTCCATCTTCTTTTATATACCATGTGTCAATACTAAACTGCATTTCTAAAGTTGTCTTTCTAAAATTTCTCATTCTTGATGGTTTATTCAGTTCTTCCTTAATTATGTATTGCATCTGACGCATCTCTATTAATGCTTTCTTTGCTCTATACAGGTTCTTCCCTGTTAGATTTTTTCTCTTCATTTCCGCATCTCATTCTTTTATGGTATCTACTAATTGTTTCAATTCAATATGTTCCGCAATATCTCGTGGAGTTATAGTTACTTTCGGAGATAATATCATATTCTTATCATTTCTAATTAAATTGTAAATCGCATCTTCTCCAGTTTCAAATTTTTCTTTAAGTCCTTCTGTTGAAGTTTCTCTTTTCCTTATTGTTTTACGTCTATTATCACTTATAATTGAATGGTCTTTTCTTGGCTTCAAAAATAGAACATAGTTAGTCAATAGTTCCAAAACCCATGAATTAGGTCTAAATTCCGGGGAATCTATTATTTTTTTAATATATTCCATTCGTTCCTCTTGGGTTTTTATAGTTGTATCTAGTTTAAGTTTGATTATTTTCACCACCATTCTTATATTTATAGTATTTGGACAAAAGTGTTCAAATTATTATTCCTACTTTTATTATAACATATTTATGTAAAAAACACAATAAACGAAGAACGTAAAGTCCTCATCTATTGCGTTAAATTTATTTAAACCGCACAAATATTTTAGCTATAATTTCAGTTCCAAGCGCAAGTCTTGTTCCTCTTACCTCAACAATACAAGGTCCAAATGACGAGCTTTGAATCATAGTTATTTTAACACCAGGTGTTAATCCCATGCTTTCTAATTTTCTTTTTAACTTTATTCCTCAATCTATCTCTTTTAAGATAACTTCTTGACCATTCTCTACTACTGTCAACGCCATAATTACCTCCAATTCAGTTAAAACCGCACCTATATCTAAAAAAGCACAGAGTGCGCTCATTTGATTATAATTTCAGTATATTTATAATTTAATATAAATTCTTTTAAATCTTCTATATTATTTATTTGTTTATTACTCGTTTTCTCTCTATCTTTATTATACCATTTTTTTCCGGAAAGCGAAAAGAACGAAGTATGAGGTAAGGTACTCTCTATAAATTGTTATCTAGTTTTCCTAGTTTTCCTATACCTATATCTCCTATAGCAAGCCTAACGGCTTGCCCCAAGAGAAAGAGACAAAGGATAGGGATATTATATATTAATATTTTAGACGCGGTTCAAATAGATTTATATATAATATATAATGTTTCTTCTTTCTCGAAAACTAGCTTTTGGTATAATATAGTTTCTTTTAATACTTTAGACGCGGTTTAAAAGAAATTAGATACTTATAAAACAGAGGGAAAGTACGTATGTCCTGGAAAATATGTTAGGGTTTGTACACTAAGGATTAAAAAAGGTCAACGTAGGTAGAGGAACTTGTATACTACGTGTTTTAGAATGTCAATGTAGGTAGAGGAACTACACCCGCACTTTCCAGTATTTTCCATGGAAGATATTCCCAAAACTACCCCCCTCTTCCAGTCCTGGTAAAATACCCCAGGACTGGTAACTCTTGGAAGTCCTGGAAATAAACGTCATTGTTTGTATTGTCTAAACAATTCAAATTATTCAAACAATTCAAACAATCAAGAAAATACACACAATTGCAAGAAAATAATATATAACCCCGATTGTGTTATTGTGTCAAACAATTAGATAATTGAATGTGTTAAGGAAATAACATGCAAATGAATGTGTTAACAATATAACAGTCAATTGTTTTATTGTTTCACACAATTAGATAACTGCATCGTTAATTATATCACACTTAATATTCTTATTGTTTGACACAATTAGATAATTGAATGTGTTAAGGATATAACAGTCAAAACTAAGTTGCATAAAACTTGCATGACCAGTGCAACAAAAGTAGCATAAATTTTTTTTAGTTATGCAATAAAAGTAGCATGATTATTTTTACTAATATATTTTTATTGCATAAAATAAAATAGTGATTATATAGATATTTTAAAATATTTTTATATATTCTATAATGCTTTATTTTAGATTTAAACGGTTTTAACATGGTATAATATTATAATACTAGAATGATATTAAAATTGATTCTAGGCACTTTAAAATGCTGATATAGGGTATACATGACTTTTGGGTTAAGACTTAAATATCCATTAAGAATGATTCTCATTACAATACAGTAAAAAACTTGAATTATTTTTAAAATAAATGTTTAGAGGTATTTTTATAAGGTATATATATAATGTATCATAATTTAATAAGTACCACAGGAAGTTATAAAGCGGACGTGTCGCGACTTCTAAAAGCACATTGAAAACATAATAGAACACTTGTTTGGTACTAACCGATAATAAGTATCATATAAGTGTAATAGCGTTATACTAGCATCAAGTTAGTATAACCAATGAATGAAAGGAAGGTATTATAATGACTACTAAAAAAGTAACAACAAAAGTTAAAACATTAAGAACAGAAAAAAACGAATGGCGTGAATTATTCAATAGGGATAACATAAGAGCTATCAAAGAGCTTGAATGTTACTTTAGTGAAGAAGATTATGAAGGTTTTGACTATCAAATGAATAGAGGTAAAATCGCTGATTTATATACTCAATATAAGTTAGGGATACAAAACCCCGTCTTTGATAAAATTGACCACTTTGATTTTATCTATCAAGGTAAAAGAATACAATTTAAGTATTTAGGGCAAAACAGTTCACCAAGTATAACAGAATTTAAGAAGGGTACAGACGAGACTTATTTGAGGTTTGTTAATAGAATCATGAAGTACTATAGAGAATGTGACGTTTTTATGATAACACTCGAGAATTTTATCACAGATATAAACAAAAAATCAGTATCAGTATTAACATCTAAACAGTTTAAAAAGCTACTCATGTTACACGTCACTACTGTGAAAGATGGTAACAAATTACGTTTAAGAAAAATTATTACTAGAAATTATTTAAATAGCTTAAAATAATTTCTAGGGACTTAAAAAGAGGGTAGTAAAGGACTACCCTCTATAATCTAAAATAGGAGGTAATACCATGTTAAACAATGATTTGAGATTAAGAGAATCAGAAGAAGCATTATTTTACAAAATTTGTAAGAATTCTATTAAAAGTTTTAGAATCCTTGAAATCTTAGAAGAATGTGATTTTATTGAATCGCATTTAGGAATCGAGTATGATGGCGAAAAAGGAAAAAGAGAAATTGCAGAAAAACTTTATGAAATACAGATAGAAAATGAAGATATTTAAAAAAAAAGTATTGCTAGGGTAGGGGTTTTCCTACCCTAGAAAATTAAAATTGAAAGGGGTAAAAAATGAAAAAATTAACCTATTCAGAATGGCTAGCAATGATTTACGATTATGATGAAGACCAAATAGTTATAAATTATGATTTAATGAAAAATGAATTTAAAGAATATTTAAAAGAATAGGGACTAAAAAGTCCTTATAAATTAAAACTATGAAAGGGGTAAAAATTATGTTTACAACTTATAGAATTATTAATAAAGAATCAGGTGTTGTTGATGAAGCTACTATACATGTAAATCATTATAAGCTTGATATGATAAAAGCTAGAAGAATGCTATTGATATTATTTGAAGAATATAGGAATCAAGAAAATGTTATATGCGAAATAGCACACCATGGCACTAAAGAATCAAAGACAAAATTTTTTATAAAACGTGATTATACTGTTACCGTTGTTGATTTATCGAATATTTTAATCGATTTTTTAGATGATACCGCATTAGAAGAAATTAGAATAATTGAAAAAGAATGGATAGATGAATGGGTTAAGCAACAACAACAATTGAATTGATAAAATAGGGGAAATTTTTCCCCTATTTATACACTATGAAAGGGGTAAAAAAAATGTTAACATATAGATTCGAAATTCCAGAATTATCCAAATTAATAGATATAGAAACCAGGGAAGATGGAACGATTTCCCAGGGAAAAGATTCCATTTCAGTTTTGACAGAATTATCTAAATTAGTATTAAAAAAGACAACAGTAATTTATTGTAAGGTAGCGGAAGTACTTCCAGGGATTGGAATTAATGACAAAAAGATCCAATGGAGGTATATTCCAGCAAGTTTGGGAATACTTAGAATATTCTCATATATTGATAAATACGTAGAATATTTAGAAGATAGGGATTAATTCCCTATTTTTTTTTATGCTTATTTATACACCGCAAATCTCTGCCCAATAATCCGTACACCGACCGCGACCAGGAAAAATACACCGCAAATCTATCCTCTAAAGTCCGTGAGCCAAAGACGACCAGGAAAATACACCGCATTATTTATACACCGGAAATTTCCAGTCCCTAGTCCGTACGCCGACCGCAACCTGGAAAATACACCGGAAATACACCGCAATAAAATTTTAATACACCGCATAGTTGAATAAATTCTTTATTAATGCTATAATAAGGTATAACCGATAAACAATTAATAAAGGAGGATATTATGAAAAAATTATTATCTGTATATGAAATGAGACTAAAAAGAATCGAAGCGTGTGAAGTAAATGATGCATTAATTGAATATACAATTAACTCACCAACTAAAATAAGTGAAATCGCTGATTTATTAGAAGCAAGGGAATTAGCACAAGAAAAATTTTGGGTTATTGCATTAAATACAAAGAATAAAATTATTGGAATCGGACAGATATCAAGCGGTACTTTAAATTGTTCAATTGTTCATCCTAGAGACGTATTTAAATATGCAATCGCTGAAAATTGTTCAAGTATTATATTGATGCATAACCATCCAAGTGGGAATCCCGAACCAAGTGGTGAAGATTTTAAAATAACAGAAAAATTGTGTGACTGTGGGGAACTTTTAGGAATAAAAGTGTTAGACCATATTATTATAGGTTCTGAAAATAAATTTTACAGTTTCAAAGAATATGGAACAATAGAATAGGGATTAATTCCCTATTTTTTTTTATACTCAATACACCGCAATTCTATTCCCATAATTTGGTACCCAAAGGACGACCAGGAAATACACCGACGGGTCGGTGTATTACACCGCAACTGTCAAGTAAATACACCGCAAATAAATACACCGGAACTTCCGGTGTATAATATACACCGCACTCACGACCAGGACCTACACCGCTAATACACCGCTTCTTTCCGTACACCGCTTATGACCAGGAATACACCGGATAAAATTTATTATACACCGTATAGTAGTATTACCTGTAATATTATGATATACTATAATTAGAAAGGAAGTGAAGCTATGAAATTAAAAGGTGTTGAGTTAAAAGGTGAATATATTATAAGATACCAAGATGATTCTTTTTCTGTATTTGATAAAAATAATAATAAAATTTATTATGAAAATTCTGATGGATTTTGGGTTAAAAGAGAATTTAATAAAAATAATAATGAAATTTATTATGAAGCTTCAAATGGTGTTATTGAAGATAATAGACCAATTAAGGTAAAAAAATATACAGTTGCCGAATTAGAAAAAATTCTGGGCGAAACTATTGAGATTGTTTCAGAAAAGGAATAATCTTCCTTTTTTAATATCTTTATACACCGCACAATAGTATTCTCTTTGTATTTATGTTATAATGATTATAGAAAGGAAGTGTTAGAAATGATGGAATCAGAAATTAAAGCAAAAAAAATATTTGAAAAAATGAAAAAATTATATCCTCATTATTTTAATAGTGTTACTTTAAAAATTAATAGAATATATCCTATTTCATTAGCTATTAAAGGTGATATTAATAAATTGAATGATTTAGATTATTCAATGTTTCGAACAGATAATATTATACCTAGAATTGAAGAGAATGATACTATATTGCGTTTTTCAGATTCAGACCTTCAATTATTTAAGAAAGATTTTCCAAAAGCAATAAAACAAATTGAAAGAAAAATGAAAAAAATTAATCCTAATTTTGGGCTTGAAGAATATGCGATATTACATGAATTGGGACACTGGTTAGATTATCTTGATAATCCTGCTAGATTCTGGGAAGATTTAGAAATTGATAAAAAAATAAATAGAAAATATGTAAGGATAGAAAAAGATAGAGATAATCAACAAAAATTTTATATGAGATGGTGTAGAACAGAATACAGAGCGAATAAAAATGCCTATGCAATGGCAAAAGCACTTGCTAAAATGGAAGAGTAATCTTTCATTTTTTTTAGGACATGAATACACCGGAAAGTGCGGTGTAAACGTGATTACTCCACTCAAAATACACCGCTGATACACCGGAAGAGAAATACGCCGCATAATAGTATTTTCTTAAAACCTATGATATAATTAAGTATAGTTACAAATGAGTTAGACTACTGACTAGACTCTGGTCTAACCTATTCCTAACTATCATAAAATGGAAGGAAGAATAAAATGGATAGAGAGGAATTAAGAAAACAAGCAATGGAAATATTTGACAATAAAAACGATATACAAATGTTAGGCTGTGGAATTTCTAGGGATGTATATACATTGAATGATAATTTAGTAATAAAAATTGAAAGATACACTGAAATGTCTGATTATGAATTATTACCCAAATTAGGATATAAACGTATAATGAAAGAAATTGAAAATAATCATATTACTAACAGAAATTATCTTAATACTATTTCTATTTTAAATTTAGGAGTTAATAAAGAATCTGTTAAAATATGGTTAGGAATTGAGGACAGATTCATGTATCATAATCAAAATATTATTGAAGCATTAAATTATAGAGCTTTGAAATTTTCGCCATTACAAAAACATTTGTTAAAAGTTGTAGATATATTTGTTTATAAAAATTTTACTATTTTAATCCAAGAGAAAGGTGTAAAACCTAAAAATATTCATTGTAAAGGAATGGTAAAATTTAAAGAATTTGTTGATAATATATTTAGAAAAAAAGGATATCAAATAAGTGATATCCATTATAATAATATATTATGTAGCACTTCAAACAGAAATACCTATTTAATATGTGACACTGGCACTTGTCAATTTTATGATAGAGAATTATATTAAGAGATTAATTTCTCTTTTTTTACTGTCAATACACCGGAAGACACGGTGTAAATGTAATTACCCTTGCTGAATACACCGGAAAAGAATTCCTATACACCGCATAGTTGTGCTTTCTAGTAAAATATGATATAATTATTATATAGAAATGAGGTGGAATTATGTTTTATAGATTAGAATTTTTTGATGATATAGTGAATGAATGGGTAGGAATGTTTAGGGATATGAATATTCCCGATGAAATGCACAGAAATTTATATAATACTACAGCATCATACCAATTTAAAAGAAATTTACCAATCATTAATCCACAAGATTATAGCTTAAATGAAAAAATTGGTCATTGTTATTTTACAGAAAAAGGAATGGAAGAATTTGGAAAATATGTTGAAGAATTTAAAAATATTTTAGTAACTAATTTTATAACAAAAATTTTAGCAGTTAAAGAAAATACTTATGAGATAGCATTTAGAGATAGTTTGCAAGTTGTTTTGATAGATAGGAGTTGAGTATGAAAAATACAGAATTTAACAAATTAGTAAGAAGATTAGAAAAACAAGGATATATTTACAATCCTTGTGAATATGGTGGTCATAAGAGATTCACTAAAATTATATTTGGTAGAGATTACCATATTTATTATGAATATCTGCATCTTGAAAAGGTATGGTTTCCTGTTATTTAAGGATTCCATCTTTTTATACACCGGATAAAGCGGTGTATGCCTAATTTTAATACACTGGATAATAAAATGTATAATTTTTTAATACACCGGACAGTATCTTTTTCTTAGCATATATGAGATAATAGAGTTACAGAAAGGGAGTGTATTAAATGAATGAAATTATACAAGCAATATTTATGTTTATGTTAGTATTTGGGATAATAGGAATTTTATATGTCACCTATATTATACTAGACAAGAAAGAAATTGAAAGAGTAAATATCCGATTAATTAGTTACAAAAGAAGTAATAACAGATTTTTTATTATAGTAAAAATAAAATTTTTGTATAATAACCAATTAATGGAAGGCACATATACATCTAATCTCAATACAATTATGACAGGTGAAAAAGATTTTATACAATATAATAAACAATCTTTTATTAATTTTATGGAATTATCAGAGAAAGAAAGATTTGAAAAAATTGAAAAATCTTTAAGAAAAAATACTGAATTAGTAATGTCAGCAATAGAAAAAAAAATAATTGCTAGAAAAGCAAGTAAAGCATGGAGAAATTTACCAGAAGAATTTTAACTACCATTTATTGGTAGTTTTCTTTTAGTATGGTAATACACCGGATAAAGCGGTGTATATAGAATTTACAAAGTAAGAGTCAGCCACCGACTAGCTAACCCTTACAAGAAAGGAGGTATTACTATATGTTTTCTTAACTCTTTATCTACTTACAGTATACCATATATAGAGTTATTATACTATGGTGCGGTGTAAAAGAAATTGCACTGAAAATAATTTATGAATACACCGCAGAGTATTATTAAAAGTTTAGTTATGTTATAATATAGGTAGAAAGGAAGTGTTACAAATGAAAAAATTTCAATTTGAATTAACAAAGAAAGTGATAGAACATAGTAAAGTTATGTTAAATATTTATTTTGGTTTAAATTGTGATAAAACCGGTAAAATGATTATGGTAGGAGATATTGTGAAGTTTGAAAGTAATGATATTTATTCATGGCATGAATTTTTAGTCTGTTTTTCTCAAAATTCAAACAAATTTTATTTATTACCGCACAATTTTGAACATGCTCCAATATCTTTAATTCGTAGGTATTCAGCATGTGACCAAAAACTTTACTACAATACAATAGTATTAGTAAAACATACCAACTACTTTTGGAGGTAAAAAATGGATAATTTGAGATTAATAAAGTTTGATAGAGTAATTGAAAATATTTTAAAGGTAGAAGTTATTAAAATGGTAGCTGTTTTTAATCCCTTAAATATAGAAGTAGAAGAAGTAAGAGAATTTATAAAATGGGGAATATCCGCAGATTTTAACAATTTTATCTTAATTATGACAGAAAAAAAATATGGTATTATTTTCCATAACAGACGTTAACTACCATTTATTGGTAGTTTTCTTTTATTATAAGAATACACCGCATTTTCCGGTGTAAACCCAATACGCCGCAAGTGATCAGGAATACACCGCACTTACACCGCATTGTTTAATACACCGCTTCATTGTTTTCTCTTGGCGTATATGATATACTGTGAGTAAGAAAGGAAGTGATATGATGTTTACTGCTATAGAACTTGCAATAATGTTTAAAAAGAACAGTCTTACAAAAAATGAACTACAAACAAAAAAATTATTTGAAAAAATGCAACTTACTTATAATAGTATTTTTAATGATGTAGAATTAGTTTTTATTATTCCTAATATGTTTATAGGAACTTGTATAGGAGTAGAGCCAGATGAAAATGGATTGAGTTATCTTTTTATTGAATCAGAAGAAATTGAAGATATGCCTATTTTACTACCAAATGGATATTTTAGAGAAATTACCAAATTAAAAGGAATTAATCCAAAATTATCCATGTTAGATTTTGTATTATTACATGAATTAGGTCATTACTTAGATTATATTGATAATCCGGAAGAAATGGAAGAAGATGGAGAACTTTCAGTTGAAATTATGAATTATATATATGAAAATTATAATTTTGATAATGAAACAACTTACTATTTATATCAACAAATTAATATAGAAAAAAGAGCGGATATAAATGCATACGCAATGGCAGAAGTATTAAATAGGGAATAATTCCCTATTTTCTCTATAAATACACCGCATCTTCCGGTGTATTCTCCATGCCTAAATCATGAGCAGGGATACACCGCATTTACACCGCACATAATCAGGAATACACCGGACACTACCAATACCTTTTTATATATGATATAATATAGTTAGAAAGGTGGTGAAAATATGAGAATATTCCTTATAAAATTATTTTCAACTTTTTTAATAATTTCAATAATGCTTTTAATTATTTGGGCTACTCAAAATTGGATAATAATTAGAGTAGGAGTAAAAGGGGACTTACTCGGCATAATAAGTGTATTGATTTTACGTCCTATATATAAAATGAAGAAGGTGAGAAAAAATGGCTAAATATACTAGAAAAAATGACTGGTTAGATGAAGTAAAATGTTTTAGTTTAGCAAGTAGAGAAAAGGAAAATCATGCTATTTATTTTTGGAATGGTAGAATGCAGAAAAATTTACATTATAGTAACTTGACTTACATGCAATTACTAGAATGGGTTAAATGTATTATGTATTTACGAGATGACAGATATGCAATTCAAATTATATATTAGGAGGTAAAAAAAATGATTAAACGTTATTACTTAACTAAAGAAAGATATAATAAACATTTAAAAACGATAAAACAAGTTAAAATCATAGGCAAAATAGGAACGTTTATAGCAATAGTTTCAGGGTTTTTACTAGTTATAGGCACGATGATTTTTGCAAATATTGCTGAATATTATCCTATTTTTGAAAAAATAACAGCTATTAACTTTATAATTAATGTAATTATTCTTACTCTTTTATATTATGAGTTAACTCATTTACATCTTTTTAAAAAATTAAGAAATTATAAATTTTTAGATGTAGTACAAATGGGATACCATCATTTAATGGAAGTATATAAAATAACTTATTTAAATTATGAATTACTGGAAGAAGATACTGTTTGGATAGAATTTCAAGACGGTCATATTCATAAAAAAATTCTTATACAACATTTATATGATGTTGAAAGTTTTCCTTCTGATTGGGAATCTCGATATGAAATAATGACAAATGAAATGGAAATGCATAAAATTTGTATATGGGAATTAGAAAAGCATCTCCGAAAAAATAGAAATAAAACTATGGAAGAAAAAGTACATGAGTTATGGAGATAACTACCATTTATGGTAGTTTTTTCTTTAAATACCAATACACCGCATCTTCCGGTGTATTATGCCTACCAAGAGAAAGAATACACCGCATAATAGTAATATGTCTTATGATATGTTATACTATAAGTAGAAAGGTGGTGTTATAAATGAAAATGATATTAAAAGAAAAAATAATAAAAAATGATATTAAATTTATTGAAAATGCATTAGAAGATAGATATGATAATAAAATTTATCTTTTACTTGATAATAAACTTAGTTTATTGATAACAGAAGTAACTAGTTATGATGCATATATGGTTTTATTATTGAATCTTGAAACTAATTTTACTGAATTTTTAGAGTACTATGAATCTAATACAGATGCAGATGCAGCGAATGATTCATTATATGCTTTTTTAAAAGAACATGGAGTTGAAGAATTAAAAGAAACTTGTGAAATAATATTAAAAGAGGAAAATTAATTCCTCTTTTTTTTTCAAAATAAGAATACACCGCACAGTATTAATCCTCTTATATTTATGTTATAATAAGGTATAAGAATAAATAAGAAAGGGAGTGTATTGTATGAAAATTAAAAGAATAGCATTTGACATGGACGGAAACATCGCGGATTTATATGGATTTTCAGGCTGGTTAGAACGTTTACAAAATTCTAAACCAGTATTCGCAGAAATTGAACCTATGATAGATATGGAAGAAGTTAACAGTTTATGCAAACAATTGGAAGAAAAAGGATATGAAATTATGGTAATTACATGGCTTCCGATGTTTGCCAGTGAGGAATACAAAACAGCTTGTAGAGCCGAAAAAAAAGCATGGTTAGCGAAATACTTTCCAATGGTAAAAGAAATACATTCTATACAATATGGGTCACCAAAGCATCACGCAACAAAAGGCTTAAAAGATTGTTTGTTGTTTGATGACAATGAAGGAATTAGAAATAAATGGGAAAATTATGGTGGTGTTGCTATTGATGAAAAATCAATAATTAGGACATTAGAAAAATTATTGGAGGTGTAAACAGTGAATAAGAAAATGGAATTTTTAAAAAAGATAGGAGTATTTAGAGTTAAAGAAAGTCCTAAACATAATTACCATTTAATGTATAATTACAGATTATGGCATCCACTTACTATTTTATTGATAATTATTACTTTCCCTATCAATATATTTTGTGAAGGAATATTTGATGCAATTGAAGATGTAAAAGATTTAAAAAGATTGTATTACTGGGAAAATAAGTATAAATAGGGAATTATTCCCTATTTTTTTTATACAATACACCGCAACCACACAATACACCGCACATACGCCGGACACAAGCTAGAAATACACCGCATGATAGCAATATAAAAATAATTATGATATACTTAATGTATAGAAAGGTGGTGTAGTTATGAATATAAATTTTGAAGGTGATTTTGATTATCTCGAAATATTTGATGAAAATGATAATAAAATTTATTTTGAAGAATCTGATGGTTATTGGGTAAAATTTGAGTATGATGAAAATAGTAATTTAATTTTCAAAATAAATTCAAATGGTGTTTGGGCAAAATTTGAATTTGACGAATGCAGAAAAGAAATTTATTATGAAGATTCTGATGGTGTTATTCGAGATGATAGAAAACATATAATCATTATTGATGGTAAAACTATCAAATTAAGTAAAGAAAGTTTTGAAGAATTAAAAAAACAATTAATTTAGAGATGAATTTATCATCTCTTTTATTATACACCGCAACTATATACTTATACACCGCACTTTCCGGTGTAGACATAATTAAAAAAGAGGATTACTCCTCTTTTTCTTCTTCCTCAACAATCTCAATTTTAAGTTGCTCTTTTTTTACAATGATTTTAATTTCTACGTCAGTGCCACCAACTCCGCCAACTCTTAAAATCAATGATGAACCGCCATCAATTAACATTTCATCAACAGTTGTTTCAAATCCTTCTGCCAAACGTAATTTGACATTTTCTCTCAATTCATTATCTAATGTTTTTTGAGATTTCTCGTTAGTCATTTTTTTTCACGTCCTTTCTAAATAGTAGTATCCCGGTAAAAGAAAGAAGTAATAATGCTAAAGTCATTTACTCACTTCCTTTCTATCTACTTACAGTATACCATAATATAAGAGTAATTAGTATCCTCCGGTGTATTAAAGTTTAAAGTGCGGTGTATACCAATTTTTCTCTACAAATACACTGCAACACTAACTCTACTATACACCGCAACTTCCGGTGTAATATATCTACCTTGTCATACACCGAAATTCTGTAATACACCGCACTTACACCGCACATAATCAGGAATACACCGCACAGTAGTAAAACCTAATAAAATCTGTTATACTTAATTATAAATATAAGACCGCCAAGATGAAGAATTGGAAGGAAGTGGTAGAATGACAAAAAGTGGAAAAATTGACAAAAGAATTAAATATTTAGCAGTTTTTGACACAGAAACTGCCGGCTCACTTGATAACCCCCTTGTATATGATATAGGGGTTACAATCTGTGATAAAAGAGGTAAAATTTATTCTCAACAAGAATGGATTGTAAAGGAAATTTTTGACAATAAAAAAATGATGCATAACGCATATTATGGAAGTAAAAGACCAATGTATGTGGAAAAAATTTCCAATCGAGAAATGAGGAAAGTACCATTTAAAGTGATGAAAACAGAATTTAACAATTTATTACAGAAATGGAATGTAAAGGCAATACTCGCTTATAATTTAAAGTTTGATATGAGAGCATTGACATCAACTACCAAATATTTACATTCTCAATATCAGTATGACGAAAGTAGAAAATTTTTAAGAATGAATTTACAAATCCAAGATATTTGGGGTTTGGCTTGCGAAACCTTGTATAAACAAAAAGGATTTCATTTAATGATTAATACATGGGGTTTTTATACCCCAGCAAGAAATCCCCAAACTAGTGCGGAAATAGGTTACAGGTATATTACAGGTGATATGGAATTTTCAGAGAATCATACCGCACTAAGTGATACTGAAATAGAAGTTGCAATCATGGCGAAATGTTTTAGACAAAACAAGAAATTTACAAAAGGGATTATTTCCCATCCTTGGCGGATTGTAGCAAATCAACATAAAGGGCTTTATTAAGTCCTTTTTTTTTCAAAAAAGATTAATACACCGCACAGTATTAATCTATATTAAACTATGGTATACTGTAAGTAGATAAAGAATTATAAACTATTAGAAAGGACGTGTACAAATGGCTAAAATTGTAAAAACAGTCAAGGTAGCAAAAAGTAATTCAAAAATCACTAAAAGAGAATTACTCTTAACAGAATTAGCAACTTTGTTAGAAGAAAATTTTGAACAGGAAGTAAAATTTACAAAAGAAGGAATTGTACTAGTATTTACCAATGAGAAAGATGAAGAAAAAGATTTTGTTTTTAGAATCGTTGAAAAAAAAGCAAGAATCAACGCAAGTGATTTTGTTGAATAGGGGTTATTCCCTATTCTTTCCATTGGAAGGGAGTGCTAAAAATGGCAAAACTTTACAAAAAGAAAGAGCAGTTAGTTAATTCCTTAAAAGGAAGATTAAGGAAAACGCTTGTTGAAACAAATTTGGCAGATTATTCCAGAAAACAAGCAAGGACTAGAGGTGACATTTTTTTCCAATCATGGAAAGGTTATTTCGATAACCAATTTAAGGAAGCATTGGCAGAAGATGGCAAAAGGAAATTATTAGAAATTATTACAAAAAAAGGCAAGTAATTGCCTTTCTTTTTTTCCGGTGTATTTGCGATGTAGAAAGAGACTATACACCGGATAGTGCGGTGTACTAAGGTCAGTGTATTAATAAAGCCAAAAATTTATATACACCGCATTGTATCTTTCTCTTGGTGTATATGGTATACTAGTTATAGAAAGGTGGTGAAAAGTTATGTTATTTTTATTTTTTTATAATTTATTTGTTTTATTTGGAGCATGTGATTTAACATGGGCAGGTCTTGTTATTTCAACTTTATTACAATTAATGCTTAATATCATTATTTTACAATCAAGAAAGAAGTGATTTTATGAATAAAATAATAGTATTACAAATATCTTTTTGTGAAACTTGCGATTATTCAATGAAATTAACTGATGTTGCAACTGGAAAAATTTTACTTGAAGGTGATTATTATCATGACCATATAGGGGATAAAATAGCGGGATTCATTAAGGGATTAGAATTTTTAAACATACAAATTATTATGTTAGAACAGAAAGAATACAGATGTGAAATTTGCCAAATAGAGGGGAATTAATTCCTCTTTTTTTTTAGAATAAGAATACACCGCATCGTTGAAGATTTGTTTTATATATGTTATACTTAATGTATAGAAAGGTGGTGTAGAAAATGACTGATATAGTAGTAGTGGCATATACACGTTTAGGAGAAACAAGTAGAGCAGTTATGAGTTTAAAAGAAGTTGAAGAATTAAAAATAGAAGTAGCAATACATGGAGATGAAGATAAATTTACTTATATTTACCTTAGCAATAAAGAATACTTAGTATTGGTAAAATTAGGAATGGCGGAAGAATTAACACCAGTTAATGCCAGATAAGTAAAAGAGAGTAAAATCTCTTTTCTTTTATATACACCGCAAACTTGACATACTACACCGCTTTATCCGGTGTACATAATACATTCAGCTAAAATTTATTATACACCGCATGATAGTAATATAAGAATACATATGGTATACTATAAGTAGAAAGGTGGTGAAGTTATGGATATGAATTTTAAAGTCAAAATAGAAGAATTACCAAGTGAAAAATTAACTAATGAAATTTATACAGAATTAGAAAATGAAAAAAGTTTAATTTTAATAAATGATTCTTGTTTGCCTAACTGTTTTGTAATAAAATGCACAAATAGTGAGAGTTTTGTACTTTTTTATGAAAATGGAGATATTGAAACAGATTTTTTTACTCTTAAAAATATTGCATTTCTAATAGAAGATTCTGAAATTGTTTCTTTTAAAACAGTAACTAGTACATTAATAGTTGAAGAAGATTAATTCTCTTCTTTTTTTTATCTTCAATACACCGCACTTCTCAATACACCGACCTCCTACACCGCACTCTTGACAAACCAAAGTCCCTTTTATACACCGCACCCTTGACACTTATACACCGAACGCCGAAGGCAACCTGGAAATTATACACCGCATATACACCGCAAATACACCGACCTTTTTCCATAATTTTCCAGTAAATTCTGCCCAGTGCACTACCTAGCTGTAAAGCGCTCATGTCCAGTAAAATTCTGTTCGATGCATCACCTAGCCGTAAAGAGCATATGTCCAGTAAAAATTAATAAAATTTACTTGACATTCAAGTGTAGATATGATATAATATATATAGATAAAGGAAAGGAGAAAAGATATGAAAATTATGCCAGGATTTTATATAGTTTCATTTAACTGGACAGACGCAGAAACAAAATCGAAAGGTAGAGCAACTCGTATTATCGAAGCACAGAATCTTCATAAGGCTCATGTTAGATTCATGGAGTATGTAGAAAGGATTGCTGAATATGGAGTTACAGTAGATACTGGTGACACTTGTAATATCAGACCTTTGCAAGAAAATTAAAAAAATATTAAAAAAACTATTGACTTTTAAGTAAGGATATGATATAATATAGATAGTTAAAGGAAAAGAAAATTAATTCCTTAAAAATGTTTGAAGCTCGTTCCGCGAAAAAGTAGGAACCTTGGTAAGAAACATAAATGACATAGTGCGCGCTAAGTTCATTTGATCGAAGCACATGTACCGCAATTAAGTTAACCTAGGCAATAATCTTAATTAAAAATCATGTCTCTGGAGACAACCCAGCCAGTAAACTTCAAACATTTTTAAGGAATTAATAAGGAGGATAAAATATGTTAACATTTTTTATAAGTAGCGTAAACATAGAACAGTTTTTTAAAGGTAGCTATGTCGTTTTTTATGGAAGCGATAATGGCAGTACTCGTGGAAGATATTTAAAACTTGAAATAAATATTGATTATTTAGAAGTAGATAGAGGTAAAATAAGGTATACTAAAGGATAAAAAGGAGAGATGGGTTATGGAAGTAATTAAAGAAGTAAGTGCAAAAGAATTAGCTAAACTTGCTAGAGAAGATGTTAAAGCAAGACTTGCAAGCGGATTTGTAGCTACAAGTGATGAAATTCTAGTAGATCTTGCTAGTGGAGAGTTGTTACTAAGAGGAAAAGACCAAGACATTGTTATTAAAGTAATTGTTAAATCAAAAAGATTAGAAATTGTAATTGAGGACGACGCGGAGTGCGATTGTAACGAAGACTGTCCAGATGACTGCGACTGTCCTTGTCATAATACAGAAGACAAAGAAAATGCTCCAGCAGTTGACGTTGAGTAAGTTATATAAAAGAGATAAATCAAGTACAGGTATACTCGACCCCTACAACATCGGGTAGAACTTGGAAGTCTTTTATCTCTTTTTTTTATGTGAAAAATACACCGCATCCTTGACAAACTGAAGAAGAAATTTCTCATTTAAACCGCAAAAAAACAGGGAGACTATTCTCCCTGCAACGCTTCAATCATTGATTTTAAATCTCTAGTTCTTACGTCAAACACTTCATACATATACTCTATATATTCTGCTGTTACTAAATTGTTATTTATATAATCTACCATAGTGTTCTGATAATCTGCCAATGCCTTATCAGCCTCAAATGTTACTTCATCTAAATTCGTTATTGCCGCACGTCTAGCAATATTTTCTTCTTCTAATTTAAGAAGTAAAGTAACTTGTTGATCTTCAAGCACTGATATTTGCTCTTGGAATCCAGTTAATATTAATCCCATCACAAGTAAACCTATTAACATAATTACTAACATCACTTTCATTTTAGTTCTCCTCCTTTACTATTTTAAATCGAAATTTAAAATAAATCCCTAAGTCTCCATTATCATTCTTTACAGCATAAGAAGTATTTGTTTCTATTCTAAGATTGTATATCTTCCCATACGTCAATCCTTCCGTTTCTAAGTCGTAAATACATCTTAACCGCATAATCTTACTCCTTATCTTAATTTATTTAGAATATATCTAAATGGTAATAAAATAATTTTACCTACAGTAATCACTGCAAAAACAAAAAATATTATACAATGCATTAATGTAAAAAATAATTCATATAATAATTCTTTCATATTTATTCCTCCTTAAAAAGTATCTCTAAACCCTTCATCTTTATATTCTATTTCTGGAAAATACTTATCCATTAATGAATGAATATAATATGTGTATCTTTTTTCTCTTTTTACATATAAACGAACATATGCGCAACCATTTCTATAAAGTATTGTTATTAAATTTTCTTTTCCTCATTCATCTTTATACAGAACTCTTCCATTGCTACTTATATAGTATTTATTATTGAATTCTTCTATTTGTTTTCACTTTTCTTTGTCTTCCGGAAAATATTTCTTTAATAAGGTAGATACTAAATAAATACACTTTTCGCCAGTTTTACTAATTAATATAATATATTCCTTATCATCTTCTCTTAGGAAAGTTTCTAAAACTTCATTTCCCTTTTTAAACTGTCCATCTTTACTTATCATATATAAATCATTATATCCATATATAGGTTCCCAATTTGTCATAATTTATCCTTTCTTTAATTTCTATATATATTATAACATAATTATAATAAATTGTCAATATAATATGCTCTAAACTTCTGGGCAGAAATATTTAATAAATATGTGGTTACTTTTGATAGAAATTAAGTTTAAAATACGAGGAAATAATAATACATATTACATACTTATTACTTTCCACTTCATTAATCTCGTAGCCTTATTGAATTATCTAATTACTATAAAATCAATATATAGGAGAAATGCGGTAACGCATTTCTCCCTCTAATTCTTAAATTTTATTATTATATAGTTTGTTCTAATCTTTTGGGCAGAAATGTTTAACTCATATATTTAAAAGTACATATATAATGAGAAAGAAACCCCCCCCCCTATTCATTTACTTTCCACTTTGGTCATCTCGTAGAGTAAATAAATCCTATAGTAATAAGGTGCGTTAGCACCTAATTACGTAACAATACGTTCTTACTAATTAGTAATAAGGTGCTTTAGCACCGCATTACGTTATATACAAATCCCCTCTATGTATAGTGAATTGCTCGTTACACTCGCTATTCGTTATAGGTACTCGCTAACGCTCGTACCTACTCTTTTTTATTACTTTTCGAGAATAATAATCTCGTGGAGTAAATAAAATAATATTGCTTTCGTATACGGTGTAGTATAAAAATATCTCCTTCTGGATAAATTTAAGTAAAATTCAATACCACTAGGTCAAAAGTAAGTGTACGATAAATAGGGATACTTAAGTACATGGGATGAGCGGGATTCTTTTACCTCTTCAATTCCTTTATTTTAACATAAAAGGTTCTTTTACCCCTTTGATTATATAATTTAATACAACCCTTCTCTTTTCTACTTTTTATTTACATAACTCATATATTCTATTTCTTTTTTAATACCCCTTTCTTACTTACTTTTTCTTACTAATCCTTCCTTACGTTTTCTTACTAGTCTTTATATGTTAGTTTATATATAACATAGTGCGGTTTAACTGAATTTACGTATTACTTTAATACCGCTGAATTATATAACTTTGACCAAGAGTAAGAAAACGTAGATTAGAATATAGATACAATTTTAATAAATTTAATACCTACTTTTTTTTTTCAGTTTAAATTTATTTATTATATTACGTTTAATCCTGTTTTCTTATAATTTCTTGTTGAACATGACTTCCTACGATTCTTAGAAAAACTTATAGCATCAATTTTTCTTTTTCCTCCTTTATGAGAAGTGCATTCTAATTTAATATGTCTATAATTTCTTCTGCGTTTTTTATTTTTTTTAGATTTATAATTCATATTTACACCTCCTACCGCGGTTCTAATTGATTTAATACCTACTTTAAGTGCGGTTTAACTGAATTTACTTATTAGATACATTCTTTCCTATTAAATATCCTATTAAAGACCATATTATTATTACTATTAACATTCCTATAATATCCATAACTTCCTCCTAATGCGGTTTAAACGTACTTATTAAATAAAATATCTCCTATTTTCCATCCTATTAAAAATAATACCATTAATCCTAACGTTCCTATTAATATTCCTATTAAAATTTCCATAATTAACCTCCAAATAATTAATACTTTTACCTATTAAACAGCTTCCCATACAGTTATTGTAACTTCTTTCGGATATACTTCCATGCAATTAACTTCATCACTCCAATTATCAGAATCATAATACCAGTCAGTAAAAGGAGATCCGCTTCTTGTATCTTGTAACATATAATATTTTCCTTCAAATTTAAATATTATAGTTTTATACTGATATTTTCCGCTTTGAACCCATTCACCTTCATCTATTAAGGTAAACCCATTACAATCTTTATCAAGAATTTGACATTCTATTTCAGTTAAAATTTCTTTTTTAAATAACATATTACACCTCCAATGCGGTTTAAATGTATTTACTCAATTAGTTTAAATATATGTATAATTATTTGAGAACTTTCATCTATCTCATATCCATAATAAATATATCCTTTCGGTGCAGTTACATCAAAATTATAATCTCCAATCAAACTATACTTAAATACATATTTATTTTTCATAATTTCCTCCTAATGCGGTTTAAATAAAATTATTTTCTGCTAACGTCTATAATTGCTTTACATATAGGACATGTTATATAATAACTTACATTTATTATCCCATTAAAATCTCTTTCTAATATTTTCGCATCTTCCATATTATATTCTAAAAGACTATAACAATTATGACATTCTTTTTTAAATGTTCTTTCACTTCCTTTTTGTAAAACTTTCATAACTAACCTCCAATACAATTTAAATAAATTTTATTTTTTATTTTTCAAAAAAATGTTCTATAATTAGATACAATCCATATGGTACTGACCATGCTACTAATAATACTATTATTACTATTCCCATACTTATTAAAAATTCCATCTTATATCTCCTTTATATTTTAAAGATAATCTTGATAATGATAACTTATAACAAAAACTACTACAACTATTACTATTAATACTAATATTCCCATAAACATAATACATTCCTCCTTTATAATTTATTTTTATTTTTTTTTATTTTTTTTTAAATCTTTTTTTTTTATTTTTTTTAAATTTTTTTCTGTAATATTTCATGAATAATATGGTATTAACCAAATTGCTAAGAATATTATCATTGTTATTCCTATATTTATTAAAAATCCCATATCTATTCTCCTTATTTATATATTTTCCGCATATCATGTACAATTGATATAATCAACAAAGCGAAAAATCCAAAAATTGAAATTCCCGCTAATAAACTTTCTGTTGCAGCAATAAGATAAACAAGAAATATAACACTTAATATTACAGTAAGTTTTATTGATGATTTTTTTAACATATTACATTCCTTTCCTTTTTACTCTTACAATTATCCATCCATCTTCATTCACTCTATCTATTTCTATAAAATCTTTAGGTATAACTATCTTTTCATTAATTCTAAATGGCATAGTCATTTCTATAACTTTTGCTTTTGATTTTCTAGTCATTTTAACTCCTAATCTCCTGTTATGATTTCTAAACTAATTGCGTTTTCATTTTCAACAATAATTACCAATATTAAATTTCCTATTGCAATATGTGCTTCAGCACCAACAGAAATTAATTCTGTATCTACTCCTACTCCAATAACATGTTTTTTATTAGGTTCTAATCTTTCAACTGGTAAAGATTCTTCTTTACAATTTTTACAATCTTCATTACACATAATATTTCTCCTTATAATCTTTTGTGGTGATTGAATTTTTCTTTTTATGAACATGGTTCTTCTTTCAATCACTTCTAGTTATTTTCCAATAAAATTCAATAATATTTTTTAATAGCTTAATACGGTTATAACAGAATTTGTTTACCACATTTTAATAGTTTTTGTCCCAACTTTTAATACCACAGCTTAATAAATATCTTCTGAACATAACATTTTTTTCCGTTCATTCGTTTGACAACATTGGTAAGCAATTTCTGCAGCTTTATCTCTTTTTACAAATCTTCCATGACTTGTTAAAAATCCATCAACATAAATATTTAAATATTCTCTATTTGGATAAAGCATAAAAAGAGTAACAAAACAATTACAATGTCTAAATCCAGCAACTACAAATCCTGATTCTACATTTTTTGGCTGATGCACATATTTATTACCATCTTGTACCCATATTGCTGCACAAATGATGTATTCAGTTTTATTATCCATTATATCTCCTATTTTATTATTTTAATAGCGCATCCTAATAGTTTTTCAATTTGTTCAACTGTTAATTCTTTAATTAGTCTATTATTTTCAATAATACCTTTTGAATTTTCATAATAAATTTGATTATTATTTTTATCAAATTCTCTTTTAACCCAATAACCATCTGAATTTTCAAAATAAATTTTATTATTATATTCATCAAATTTTCTTTTTATCCAAAATCTATTTAAATTTTCAGAATAAATTTCATTATCATTTTCATCAAATATTCTAAAGCTTTCAGTAAAATATACTATAGTATATTCTCCTATTAATTCAATACCTTTTAGTTTCATAATATATTTTCTCCTATTCTTCTATTACTGCAATAATCTTTATTTCTTCAACTTCTAATTGTGGAATTATATATTCTATAGTAATATCATTTACATCATACATAGTTTTAATACGCGATTCTAATATTACAGTTCTTTTCTTTTGTCTTAATGCGGCAATTAATTTTTTAACATCTAATTCATTTCTGACCGCAACTACTTCAAGCTTTCCTCTATCTTTATCTACAATATAATATACATGAACTAAAAATAAATTAACTTTATTCATATTTATTTCATTATCTAGTACTTTCTTTTTCATACTCCACTCCTCTTTCTAACCCATATATTTCAGAAATTGTTTTAACTATTTTTTGAATGTCCATAATTGTAGCTTTATTAGTTAAACTAGGACCGGGGAGATGCCAACACCAATTCTTAAGTATCGTATCCTTTCTCTTGGGGTCGAACAATTCCATCATCTCCGCACCTAAATCTCTTGTTCATTTATAGAATGAACCAATTTTAACTATATTAGGGAGATGACACATAAATTCTTTTATTTGTGCATCTGTCACTTCTTCAGCGAACATTACACTAGGTTCTGTCTTCTGGTGTCCTTGGCAACAGAACTGAGTTTTTAATCCTATTTTATTAAGCATATAAATTAAATCATGCATCTCTTCATCTATTAGATTAAAAGGAATATTAGGGAATTCTTTTTTAAATTCATCCTTAAAATATAACATTTTATTGTCCTAATTTAGAATATAAATCTTGTGCTATTGCATAAACAGCGAAAGTTTCTGCATATTCTAACAACATTTCAACAGAAGAGTCATCTTTCATTATTTCTAAATTTCTTTTTAATAATATTGCTATAGCATTAAGTGCATTCTTTAATTCTGTTTTATCCATAGTTATAAACATTGCTTCAATTCCTTCTACATCAATAAATTTCATAATATCCTCCTTATTTATATTTTATACCAGTTAGTATCAATTAACACAGGACTATTAGGTTTATTAGGATTTGGTATTATTAATATATTATTATTCCTGTTAATTAATTTCTCTCCATAATAGTTCTTAAAACTAATTTTACATACAGTACATTGACTTAATGCTTGCTGAAATGTAAATTTTTCTATCATACTTCACTTCCTTCCAAATTTTTCTTTTTCTTGCATTCTTTTATTTCTATATATATTATATCACAATTATATAAATTTGTCAAATAGTATTTTTTACCTAAAATTTTGGTCGGTGTATTTTTCTCCAGAAATTGGGAATAAATAGTTTGCACTTTGTATTGACAGTTCTAAATAAATGTGGTATAATAGTTATATAAAGGTTAAGGAGGAAATATGAATAGACAATTTAAGAAAGATTATTATATAAAATTTGGGAGTATAATAAAAGTAAGAATTCTTGGTATTAAATTAAAAATGAAATATTATAAATTATTTAAGAATGTTAGAATATTTATTGATTATGATGGATGTTCATATTCTCATATTCAAATATATATACGCAAGAAAAAAGGGTTAAATAGATATTCTGCTAAAATTATAATTTCACCTGCTCAATTAAGTATCTTATTAGAAAATGAACCTAATGTTATAAAAGAAGATATAAAATTAATAAATAAAGCTAAAAATAAATGCAATCTTTTAGAATTTATGTTATTACATGAGTTAGGTCATTGGGTAGATTTTATTAATAACATAATCAAGTATGAAAAGAATGATATAATTCAAACAAAAATAGAAGAAATGATTAATACTCTTTATGAAAAGAATGAAATGTCTTATGAAAGAGTTTGTTCTACATACATGAATTTGCCTTTAGAAGCAAGAGCTAATAAAATTGCATTATTATTATTAGATAGAAAATTATAATAAAATTTTTATAATTCATATTGACAAACTTATATAAATATGATATAATATATATAGGAATAAGGAAAAAGTAATTTAATAAAATTTCCAAGAGGAGAAAAGAATGTCTAAAATAGTTAAGGCAAGTGAGATATTCAAATTGGCTCAAGCAGAATTTTGTATACAAAATAGAAAATATTTAGATGATAAAAGAGATTCAAATAATAAATGCAAATATTGTTATTGGGAATCATTATGCAATACAACAATTATGCAAATAAAATTAATAAAGGATATAGAAAATAAAAAGGAGAGAAATTAATGAAACTTAATATTCTACATGAACTAAAAATTATGAGGATACATTTAAAAGATAGCAAAAGTAAATGTAAAAGTAATAGAGTTAAAGTAGAAATAGGTATTCAAATTAATAAATTAACAGCAGTAATTGAACAAATAGAAAGAGAGGAACACGCTAATGAATTGTCCAAAGTGTGGTAATCCAATGTATTATACTGGAAATAGATATGCAGAGTTATCAATTAAGATAATTAAAGATAAAAGAATTAAATATGTACAAATTCATATGACTCAAAAATGTTTAAAATGCGGTTTTAAGTCGGATATTCCAACTTATTAATGGAGGTTGATTATGCATAAAAAATTTAAAGATAAATTATTTAAAAGAAAAACATTCATTGAAAGAATTTTAAGCAATATAAAAATAGGAATTGATTTTTCAAAAGATGAAGAAGTTAAACAAAAGATGAGAACTAGATTTTATATTTTAAATCAAGAATTAATGATTATTAATGTTATAATTAAACAATAGGAGGTATTTATGGAATTTTTAGGAATAGTATTAACTTTTATTACATTAGGTAGTATGGCAATTACTGGATTATATTTATTCGTTGCTGGATTTTCATATACGTTTCTTAAATTAAGTGTATTTGTTAATTCATTATTTACAAAATAGAAAGGAATTTATTATGAAATTAATAAAAGGATTATTAATATTTACAATATCTATACTTATAGTATTTATGATTGCTTTAATGGATAGTTTTATTGGTGTACTAATTATATTAATATTAGGAGTGGTTATAATTGCTTTACTATCACAAGACAATACACTTTAGGAAGTGAAAATGATGCGTAAAAGAAAATGAAGAATGAAATTAAGGAAACATATTAAACGAAGACCTATTAATAGAGGAAAAAGATATGAGTATAAAGTCTTTTTAGTAAATGGTAGAGAATTTCTTATTTATGCAATAGATGAAAAAGAAGTAATACAAAAATTAAAAGAAATAGGAATTATAGAAATAGAAATAGAAATAGAGAGCATTACTAAAATAAAATACTAGTATAGGAGGAAATAGAATGAAAGCTATTTGCACTAAAGTATGTGAAACAGGCATCTTTATACATGAGTATATTTCTGTTGGGACTGTACTTGAAATTGAAAATGATTTAGTACTTAGAACTGATCCATTTGGTTATATAGAAGTAATTTGTGAAACTGGCTCTGTTTTCTTTAAAGAGCATTTTAATCTTGTTAAAGGAGGATAATATGTTCATTAATAAAGAAAAAAGAAAATTTTTACAAAGAATTAAAAAAATAAGAAATGAAATTAAACTTAACAATGAAAAAATTGAAATTCTTGAAAGCATAAATAGAAACCATCATGTTAATTTATTTGTTGAAAAACTTGAATTAAAAAATCATAAATTAGAAATGAGTTTATTATTTTTAAAAACTCAATATGATGTAAGAAAAAAATTAAATGAATGGGATTAGGGAGGAATTATGGCTAAAAGTGAAAAATTCAAAGAATTGGAAGAAAAATTAGGTACACTTAATAATACTTTAAAGAAAACTGAAAAAATGCTTAGCACTGCAATTGCAATGACGAAAGGAGATATGAACAAAAGTGTGAAAATCGGTGATGTATTAAAATTACCTATTTTAGTTCCTTTTGGAGACTCTTATGAATTTAAAGTTATTAAGAAAACTAAAACAGGAATGCTTGATGTAGAGAATATTGATACACCAAGAATTATTATCAGAGTTACTTTCGATGTTAAAGCACATGAACCATTATACGGAATTATTTATGAAATGATGGAATTATATGTAAAATTAGAAGAAGAAAGAGAAAAAATGAGTACTGGTTCAGTAAATTTAAATAAATTTAGAAAATAGGAGATTAATATGAAAATTTTATTTTTAGATTTTGATGGAGTCTTAAATACGTCAATAAGATTATGCGAAGCAGAAATGTTAAGAATAAAACTACGAAGTCAGAATGTATCTCTTAGTCAAATACAAAACTTCGCATTAGATATAGACCCTAAATTAGTAGAGAATCTTAATAAAGTAATAAAAGAAACAGGATGCAAAGTTGTTATTTCTTCCTCTTGGCGAATGTTTGGATTAAAATTTTGTATAGATATATTAGAATTAAAAAATTTTAAAGGTGAAGTTATAGATCAAACTCCTTATGAATTTAATGAACTTATGACAAGAGGAGAAGAAATACAATTTTGGCTTGATAATCATTCTAATATCGAATCTTTTGCAGTGGTTGATGACGAAGTTATTGAAATTATGGGAACAATAAGCTATACAGACAGGATTGCTGCTACTAGTTCTACGAATATAGATGGTGGATTAAATGATGCGGTTATAGACCGATTAATTCAAATATTAAATAAACAAGGAGATTAACTATGACTTATGAAGAATATGATGATTTAAAATATAAAATTACAAAATATGAACTTTCAACAGATAAAATTGAACTTCTTAAAAGAGATAATAAAGTTTTAGAAAATTTAAAAGATGATAAGTTTAGTAAATTACAAATTTCAGTATCAGGTAATGCAGTTGCAGGTAATACAAAAATATTATCTACTGGTGATTTAAAAGAAAGAAATAATATTATTAATTTTTTAATAAAAACGAATGAATCTAAAATTAAATATGAAGAAGAAAAAATAGCAATGTTATAAAAATTACTATAAGTCAAGGGAAAATTCTCTTGACTTTTCTTTATATATATGATATAATATATATAGAAGTTAAAAGAAGTAAAAAAATAAAGGAAGTGTTGAAATGACAAAAATTAAAATAAATGATATTAATAGTTATACAGATAGCATGAAAAAATCTTTACATGAAAAATCATTTTTTTTAAGAAAAATAAAAGCTGATAGTTTCTTAGACTATGGATGTGCAGATGGAGCACTATTAAAATTTATCCAATCTTTACTTCCTGAATGTAAATATGTAGGGTATGACATATCAAAGGAAATGTTAGAAAGAGCAAAACAAAATAGTGATATTACATTTACAGATGATTTAGATTTATTAAGCCAAGAGAAAACGAAAAATAGTGCTTTGATTCTATCATCAATTATTCATGAAATATACTCTTATGCGGATCCAACGGAATTTTGGAATGAAGTATTTACAAAAATTGATACTAAGTATATTGTTATTCGTGATATGATGATAAGTGATTCACAAATTAAAACAAGTAATTTAAAAGATGTAAAGAAAGTAAAAGAAAAAAATAATGGGAATTTAGAAGATTTTCAAGATAATTGGGGAGATATTGCTTTAAATAGAAATCTTATTCATTATTTATTAAAGTATAGATACCTTAAAAATTGGAATCGAGAAGTAAAAGAAAATTATTTACCATTAACACTAGAACAATTAATTGCGGAATTACCAGAAAATTATGAAATCATTTATATTAAACATTATACTCCTAGATTTTTAAAGAGATTTGTTAAAAAAGATTTCAATATTAAATTAAAAGAAAAAACTCATGTAAAAATGATTATAAAAAGAAAGTAAAACTTGGAGGATGATTGCAATGACTAAAATAATAAAAATTGAAGTTTCTACAAATTATTGCGAAAGTGATGAAACATATTATTATTTAATGAATGGCAATATTTCTGAAATGGAAATAGCTATTTTAGGCAATAGTTTATGCTATGAGAACGCCATAGAAACAGGAAGCATCGAACAAGCGGAAGAATATAATGAAGAATTAGAATTTTTTATTTATTGGGAAATTGCAGAAGAAACAAAAGAAGAAATTCTTGAAAAAGGTTATGAAATTATTGTTTATTAATAAGGAGGTAACTTTATGGAATATGTATATGCGGTAAATTGTAATTGGAGAAATACAGATAATCAAGTATTTATATTTAAAAATGTTGAAGATGCAATTTTATATGCATTGAGATTAGCGAGTGAAGGCGTACGTTATAATGATGATTTTAAAGTTATAACTGATAATGAAAATGAGTATTGTATTCAATGGCATTTTGAAGGATATTGTATAACAGTTACTAAAGAGGAATTAAGATAAATTTTAATTTACTAAATAGTTTATAAATTGAGAAAAGTGAAAAAAGGGTTATAGTAGCTCATTACAAACCAGAAACCTTGAGACTTAAATCGCAAGATAGTCGACAGACCATTGGGTAATTCCATAGGAGTGCTGTTAGGTAGTGACTCAATTTTAATAAGGAGGATTTATGTTTTTTTATGTATGGATTATGACAGCATTTATGTTATCGTTTTTTGGTAGGAACTCATTAGATATAAGTATTTTATTTGGATTCGTATTTGCGGGAATTATTGTTATGAGTCCGCCGATGACATTTGTAGTTGCAGTAATATATTGTTTTATTTCAGCAAGCATCTTAGTTTTATTTGCGAATAAAAGCAATAAAAATTTAAAAGAATTAATAGAAAAGAATAAAGATAAAAGTCAATAAATTTTATTGACTTTTTATTTTATTTATGATATAATATATATAGAAATAAGAAAAGGAGAAAATTATGAAATTAAAAGGAATAGACTTAATAGGAGAATATACTATAAAATATTTTGATGATTATCTTGAAATACTTGATGAAAATAATAATCGAATTTATTATGAAAATTCTTATGATTATTGGACAAAAAGAGAATATGATGAATGTAATAATGAAATTTATTTTGAAAATTCTGATAAGTATTGGTTCAGAAAAGAATTTGATAAAAATAATAATCAAATTTATTTTGAAGATTCTGATAGATTTTGGATAAAAAGAGAATTTGATAAAAATAATAATGAAATTTATTATGAAAATTCAAGGGGTATTATTATTGGTAATAGACCAAAAGAAGTAAAACAGTATACAGTCGCGGAATTAGAAAAATTACTTAATCAAAAAATAGAGATTATAGCAGAAAGTTAGGAGGTTCCATATGGGATTCAAAAAATATTCAAGTATAATGCATTATGATGATATAAAGAAAATAAATAATGTTATAGAACATCGTCCTAAATTAGCCGATGCTCTTTATATCATAACAGAGAAAATTCATGGTGCAAATTTCAGTATTTATCTTGAAAATGGTGAAATAAAGTATGCATCAAGAAATGAAATGACAGTAGACTTTTTTGGATGTCAAGCAGTTTTAGGTCAAGACAAATTCCAAAATTTCTTTAAAGCATTAATGGAAGATTATCCTAATCAAGAAATAGTTGTTGTTGGAGAATTATTTGGTGACAGAATACAAAAAGGTGTTAATTATGGGAAAGAAAAAAATTTTAGAATATTTGACATAAGAATAGATGAAGAATATTTATCACCTTTTGCATTATTATTACTTCTTGGTAAATATAAAGTACGTGATTTATATGTACCAATATTAGCAACTATTAGAGGATTAGTAAATGCTTTAGCTTTCAATGTTAATATAAATAGTAAGATATTAAGTTCTTATGAAGAAAATATCATGGAAGGTGGAGTTATTAGACCATACTATGGTAATAAAGTAATAGGACAAGAGAACAGTCCTTTCAGGATAAAGAAAAAGAATGAAGCGTTCTTTGAAAAAAGTCGTGGACCAAGAAAACCAAAAGAACCTAAAGTATATACAGAAGTTATAATGGCGTTAAGACTTGATTTTGATAAATATTTAAATATGAATCGAGTTGAATCTGCTGTATCTAAATTTGGAGAATTTTCTATGAGAGATTTTGGTAAATTAATTCCTATAGTATTAAATGATGCTATAAAAGATTTCACAGAAGACTTCCCTAAATTAATGGATTTAAGTAAAGAAGAAAGAAGATTCGTTACAGGATATGGTGGTGGAGTGATAGCAAAATTATTAAGAGAATACTTAAAAAATTAATAAAATTTTAAAAGTCAATAAAAATTTATTGACTTTCTTTTTTAATTGTGATATAATATATATAGTTAAAGAAATGAAAAAAAAAGAAAGGATATAGCTATGACAGATAGAGAATATATTAAATTATTAGAAAAAAAATTGCAACAATTAGAAGAACAATTAGAAATGGCTGAAGATTTATTAAATGAGGCTCAAGATTTAATGAATAATGTTCATTGCTATGATACTAATATTTATTATGATATTAGATTTTATCTTAATGAGTATTTTGATTTAGTAGGTCAAGGTTCTAAAGGATTAACAGAATATTATAAAAGAGAAGAAGAATAGGAGGAATTATGTTTAATACGATTGGGGTAAAACGTGCAATGCTAAAGAATGATAAAGGACAATATTATTCATTTTTAACTGAACGTTTCGCAGATTTTAATCAAGAAATAATGGAAACATTTATTACTATTAAACAAGAAATAAAAGATATGATGAATTTGATAAATTTTTTAGTATCAACTGAAAATAAAAGATCTTCTAAAAAACATGCTCAAAAAATGGTTGATGATGGATTGCATATAGTATATGTTAACTTGCTTATTAGTATGATGGCAGAAGGATAGAAGAGAGGTGATTTAAAATGACTGTTAAAAATAAAACTACTTATTATATAACAGGAGATTGATACACATGGCATGGAAAATTTTATCAGACGTTTTAATACTAAAAATTTTCCTGTGAAAGATATGTTTGGAGAAAATTATATAATTGTTTTAGGAGACTTCGGGATTCTTTGGAATAAACATAGTAAAAATAAAGTTGGATATTTAACTAAATGGTTAAAACAAAAGCCTTTTAAAGTATTATTTGTAGCAGGCAATCACGAGAACTATGACATGTTAGAAGCTCTTCCTGTAAAAGACTTTAAAGGTGGTAAAGTAGGTGTTGTTTCTGATCAAATCTTATGGTTAAAACATGGATATGTATTTAATTTTGATGGAAATAAAGTAGGAGTATTCGGTGGAGCATCTTCTATCGATAGAGGTGAACGTATTGAAGGTGTATCTTGGTGGAGACAAGAAATTCCAACAATGCAAGATATGCAATTGTTTATAGACAATTTAGATGCAGTTGGAGGTAAAATTGATTACCTCTTAACTCATACAACTGCTTCAGATATATTACCTTATTTTATTCAAAGCAATTATAAGATAGCTGATGCAGTAAGTAGCTTTTTAATGTTTGTACGTGATAATTATGAAATAGGAGAACACTGCTTCGGGCACTTTCATGTTAACAAGACTATTGAATGTGAATGGATGGGGCGTGTAACATGTCTATATACAGAAATTTTAAAATTAGGTGAAACTTTAGAATAGTATAGAAATTCTATACTATTCATTTTATTTTTTTATTGACAAACTAGTATATATTTGTTATAATATATATAGAAATAAGGAAAATAAAAAAAAAGGAGACTGCTATGTTTACTAAAGAATTTAGAGATAAAATCATAAAAGAATTAGATAAAGATAAAAAAGATTTAGAATTCATAGGAGTAGGAGCCGCAAGAGTGGTATATGGATTAAATGAAGATGTTGTATTTAAAATTGAAAATATTGATAGAAATAATGAAGATGACGAAGATAGAGAACATACTTTAAAATTTAGAAATAGAATTGAAAAAGAAATTAAAGAAAAGACTGCCGCTGATTGTAGAATGAATGATTATTATAATTTTATAAAAATTTTAGGATTGAAAGATAATAATAAATCTATAAAAATTTTTACAACATATATGTCTGCACATCAATCTATACAAGAATTAATAAATTGGAATTCTATTAAAGAAACAATTTTAAAAAATGAACTATGTGAAATTTATGATATTTTTATTTATAGAGATTCAATTATTGTAGTACAAGAAAGAGGCACTCCATTAAGCAGCAATGGTCCAGGTGCAGCTTGTATAAAAGAACCAGAAGGAACTGAATATGATAAATCTATAGATGAAGATGAAATATATAACAGAATAGATGAACTTGAAGATATGTTTGATGATAAAGGATTTTTTCTTTCAGATGCTCATAAAGGAAATTTTGTTGTTGCTAAAAATGGAAAATTAAAATTATGTGATTTTGGGTGGGGAAACTACCTTGATACCAATGATGAGCAAGAATCATATTCATACAATAAACAAAAATCATGTTCATGCAATAAACAAAAAATCATAGGTATGTTTTAAAAAAATAATTAAAATTTTATTGACAAGTTAGTACAATTGTGATATAATATAATTAGAAATAGGAGAAATATAATAAAGAAGAATTTAAGGAGGAACAAGATGGCTCGTACAAAACCTAATTTAACACGTGAGAAAACATATGAAACTATTTTAAAAGCATTAAAAGAAGCTTATCCACAAGATGAGTTTGGAGATGTATGCTTAGGAAAGAGTGATGAAGGATTAATTTTTGAAGTTATTAATGAAGAAGGCGAAATTAAGCAATTAGCAATTAAAGTTACAGTTAAAAAAGATACACCTTATGATAGCGAAGATTTAAATTCATTTGTTACTTATGAAGAACAATTAAAAGAATTTGAAAGTACAGGTAAATCAAAAAAATTAGTAGGAAAAGTAATTAAAAAATAATTAAGGAGGATGTGCTATATGTCTGGAAGAAGAAATTTTACTATTAGTGAATTATATTGCAGTCATTGTGGCATGATGGTTACTGTTCCTAGAAAGAAAAGCAAACAAAGAGAAAAGGGACATGTAAAAGATTTATGGTGCATCCATTGTAAAGCAATTACAAAGCATACAGAAAGACGGGCAATGGATCATGAGAAACCAAACTTTACAGAAGATAATAACTCTAGTTCTAATTATGTTAGTACTTGTGTTTAATACAAGTCCTATTTATGGAGAATTAATTGATGAATACGATGTTACCGTTGATGAAGTTGATTTAAGAGATTACAAACAGATAGAAATAATGCCTATTTCTCACCAATATTATTTAATTACAAAAGCTAGAAAGAGCTCTTTTAGTTCACACTTCTTATTTGCTGTGATAAAACTAGAGAGTTCTTTTAATTACAAAAATATTAGTTATAATAAAAGTGAGAATGGAAATATTCTTTCATATGATAGAGGATATTTTCAAATAAATAACAGATATGAACATTGGTATGCAGAACTTGCGGAATTAACGCAATATGATGTGTTTAATCCTTATAATAGTATTGATATGGGAATTGCGGGATTAGAATTTTATAGAAGACAAGCTATTAGTTTAGGTTATAAATCTGAATATGATATACTTAGATATGTTTTAAATTCTTATAACATGGGAGAAGGCGGATTTAGAAACTATATTAAAAGAACAGGCACTATGAATAGAGCATATAGTAATATTATACTAAAAACAACTAAAGAATATGAAGAAGAATAGTAATTATTCTTCCTTTTTTTGGTAAAAAATACACCGACATAATATTTCTCCTATATTTTTACAATTATTTATTATTGACAAATATAATAAATTATGGTATAATATATATATAAGGAGAAAGGAGGAAAAAAATGATGGGATTCAATGGATATTATGTAATGAAAATTTTTAATGGAGAGAAAGTAGATGTTAAATATATAAGACAAGATTGTTATATTGCTACAGAGAGAGGATTAGTAAAAGGATATATTTATGTACCTATTAATTTAAATGAAGCTCTTCCTATGGTTACAACAGAATACAATGGAGGGATAATGTTTAAATTTATAAAAGAAAAATTTGATTACAAAGATAAAGAGACAAGTATTCATTAGGAGGAATTTAATGAGCAAAACTTATAAAAAACAATGATTAGAGATATAATATATGACTTTACTTGCTATTGGACTTACTATTCTATTCCTTTGTTTGTATTCAGAGGGAAAAGCAGATGCAATTAATCAAATTAAGTCAGACCAAAAAAGAGATGACCTATTATTAGGATACTTAGCTGGCAAACAGATAGATGATTAAAATTTAACGAACTTTATTTGACAAATGTGAAAAAAAGTGGTATAATAAATTATAAACGATAAAAAACTATTAGAAACAGGATTATTTAATTCTGTTTTTAAGGAGGTCAATATGAGAATTACAACAAAAGAATTAAAATTAAAAAATGGTACAAAAATATTATATACAAAAAAGATTGGAGATCCTTTCTTTAGTTTGTCCATAGGTATAAATGTAGGAAAAATAAATGAAAATAATAATAATAGAGGAATTTCTCATTATATTGAACATATGTGTTTTAATGGAACTAAAAAATATACTAAAGATGAAATATCTAATATACCATATAAATGTGGTGGAGATTTTAATGCTAATACAGGGAAAATTATGACTCAATATACTATTCAGCATTTAAAAGAATACGCAGAAGAAGCTATTGATTTAATGACTCAATTAGTATTTTTTCCAATATTTCCTAAAGAACTTATGCAGAAAGAAAAAAAAATTGTTATTGAAGAATTAAAGCAAAGTAAAGATGATTCTTATAGTATTGCTTTTGAATTATTCTATTCTGCGTTCAAAGATGAAAGATTAAAACATCCTACTATTGGCTATGAAGATACTATTAATTCATATACTAAGAATGATATATTAGAATATTATAATAAATATTATAATACAAATAATTTAATAATTTCAGTTTGTTGTGATATAGATGAATATGAATTATTAAAATTATTAGAACAATACATCCCTTATAGAGAAGGTAAAGCAGTTGAGAATATAAAATTTAATTTAAATACATCTTTTTATATTGAAAATTTTAAATCAGATATTCAACAAGGTATTTTACTTTATAATATTTCATTCGATAGAGAAGATTTAGTTACAGCAGAAGTTCTAAATTTTATTTATGGAGAAGGCATGAATTCTAGATTATTTAAGAAAATTAGAGAAGAAAAATCATTATGTTATGAAATAGGTTCTTATATTCAAAGTGTTCATAATTTAAATAATCTTTGTACATACATATCTTTTTCAGATTTTAATAAAAAAGATGAAATTATAGAAGAAATTAGTTTTATTTTACTAGATATGATTGAAAACTTAAAAGATGAAGAAATTGAAATATCTAAAATTCAAGCAAAAAGAAATATTCTTATTGAAGAAGAAAATTCAAGTCGATTATGTTTTAATAAACCAGGAAGATATTTTAATAATGAATATATTAATTCAATCGATTTTATTTCAGAAATTGAAAAAGTAACAAAAGAAAATATTATTTGTTTAATTAAAAAAATTATTAAAAAAGACAATAAACAAATAGCTTTTTTAAATAAAAATGATTAGAAACAGGATTATTTAATTCTGTTTCTTTTAAAGGAGGTAATATAATATGGCTAAACTACGAACTATTAAAGGTAAAACTAAAGTTATACCCAAGAGAAAAGAAAATGCGGTTAAAACGCAATCTGATTGGGGTAGAGGTTGTAAAGATGAAACTTGCTTTACAGTATTTAAGTCAGGCAATCACTTTTTAATCGCAAGTCCTTTAAAAATTATGAGTAAGCCAGGGATAAATAGTTTCAAATATATAATAGAAGAAATGCTTGATTTTGATTTTGATGTAGTAATTGATATGATTATAAATAGATTTAATGCAGAAATTATTATCAATTCAAAATTTAGATATTTACAGTTTAATATAGAACAAGATGCAAGAAAATGTAAAAATCTTTTAAACAAATTACTACGAGAAATGTAGGAGGATAAATGGAAATAAAAAAAGAATTAGACAACTATGGTATAAATGCAATAAGACATTTAGAAGACATTGAAGCGATTCGAACTAGACCAGGCATGTACGTCTCGTCTATCGGAGCTGAAGGAGTCTTCCATATCATCTTAGAAGTTATTTCTAATGCCATCGATGAACATTTGAATGGATTTGGTACTTCTATAAAAATTAAACTTCATAAAGATGGATCAATTTCTATAGAGGATGATGGCAGAGGTATGCCAATAGGATTAATGGAAGATGGAACTCATTCTCTCGTAGCTTTGTTAACTATGTTACATACAGGTGGTAAATTTGGAGATTCTGGATACAATAGCTCTGGTGGATTAAATGGAGTTGGAATTAAAGCAACTAATGCTTTATCAGAATGGTTAATACTTACTATAAATAGAAATGGAATAACTTATCAAGTAAAATTTAAACGTGGTGTAGTTCAAGGAGAAGTCCAAGAGATAGGAAAGAATATTTCTAGTGGAACAACTCTACATTTCTTACCAGATAATGAAATCTTTACAGATGCTAAAATTGATTTTGATTCAATCAAAAGACAAGTTGAAGAATTATCTTATCTATCTAAAGGGATGCGGTTTGAACTTGAAAATGAAATCACTAATGAGAAAATAGAATATTTAAGTAAGAATGGATTAATAGATTATGTTAATATGTTAAATAAAGATAAAAAATTAGTTCATAAAAATATTTTCTATTGTGAAGAAGACATTGAAGATGCTACTGTTGAGATTGCTGTGCAATTCAATACAGGAACAAATGAAAAAGTAAAACTCTATACAAATAATATCCCTAATAGTGCTGGAACACATTTAACTGGATTTAGAAGTTCATTTACTAAAACAGCTAATGATTTTGCAAAGAAAGAAAAAATTCTTAAAGATAAAGATAGTAACTTTACTGGGGAAGATTTAAAAGAAGGATTGACTTTAATAATCAATTTAAAGATGCCTGAACCAGTATTCGATGGACAAACTAAAGACAAGTTAACAGATGCTAGAGGTAGAAGTTATGTAAGTAAAATATCTACAGAAGCATTAAAACAATATTTTGTTAACTTTAAAACAGACATAGTAAAAATCTTAGAGAAAGCATCTCTAGCTAAAAAGGCTCGAGAAGCAGCTAAAAAGGCAAGAGAAACAGTAAGAAGAAAAAGTGTAGTAGGTGGAGCAATAGTCTTGCCTGGTAAACTTACTGATTGTCAAAATGCGAATAAAGGAAATAGCGAAATATTACTAGTAGAAGGAGACAGCGCTGCTGGTTCAATAAAGTTTGCTCGTGATAGAAAAATACAAGCAGTATTGCCATTAAAGGGTAAGTAATTTTGCCCTCACACTTCTAACCGGTAATCACCGGGGTCACTTTAGTGGCTAACGGGGAAGGCTGACCATTACACAAATATGTTAAAATTTGTTTAGGTGAAGTTAATCCCGTGAGTAATGATTATTTTATATGTTATATGCTTTATTATCAAAGGAGTAATATAATGATAGGTATATATTGTTTTAGAAATAAAACAAATGGAAAAAGATATATTGGGCAATCAATTAATATTGAAAAAAGAATTAGTAACAAACATAAATATGCATTTAATAATCCAAAGAATTGTTGCTATAATACAAAATTTTATCAAGCTTTAAGAAAATATGGACTTGAAAATTTTGAAATTCAAATTTTAGAAGAATGCTCAATAAAAGAATTAAATGAAAAAGAAATATATTGAATATCTTTTTATAATAGTTTTAAAAATGGATACAATTCAACTAAAGGTGGAAATTTTGTAGCGAAAGAAATATTATCTTCAAAAGAAGTAAAGGATAAAAGATTAAATACATTGAAGGAAACAAAAGCTTTAAATGATCAAAATCATCCAAGAGCAAAACTGTCTAATAAAGAAGTTATAAAAATTAGACAAAGGTATATTGACGGTGAAACTCCTGCTCAAATTTGAAAAGATTATAAAGAGTTGTACCCTAGTAAAGATACTTTTAGAAATATTATCCATGGAGTAAGTTATAGAACAGTAGGGAATATTCCAAAAATAAAACATGCTCAAACTGGAGTATTAAGATTCTCTAAAGAAGAAATATTAGAAATAAGAAGATTATATGACAATAAAGAAAAAACCACAACTGAACTAGCTTGTATATACAAAGTAACATATAATCCAATGCGTAGTATAGTTCTTAGAAAAAGTTATAAACATATAAAATAATACTTGTATCGACTATCCTGGGTTAGACCGGGAGTAGGGTTGCTATTGATACGCAATTCGAAACGGAGTGCTCTATAATAGAATTAACAATTCTTAGAGTAAGATATAGTCAGTGCCCATGGAAACATGGGACTAACACGAAAATTCTTAATAGCCAAAAAAATGACCTTTCAAAACTATTAAAAAATAATGAAATAAACGCTATGATTACTGCTTTTGGCTGTGGGATTGGAAAAGAATTTAATATAACTAAACTTAGATATGATAAAATTATAATTCTTACTGATGCTGATGTAGATGGTAGCCATATTAGAACTTTACTTTTAACTTTCTTATTTAACTATATGAGACCATTATTTGAGCAAGGGTATGTTTATGCAGCAGTTCCTCCATTGTATATTGCAACTTATAGGAATAAAAAAACTTATTTATATACACAAAAAGAAGCTAGTGAATTTGCGAGGACTCATAAAGGTGCATCAATAGGTTATCTTAAAGGACTTGGTGAAATGAGCCCAGAAGAATTATGGGAAACAACAATTAACCCAAATGATAGACAACTTATTCAATTCAAAATAGAGGATGAAGAAGAAACGCAAGAAACGTTTACTGTCTTGATGGGGACTAAGATCGCACCACGTAGACAATTTATTGTAGATAACGCTCAATATGCGAACATAGACAGTTAGGAGATATTATGGATAAGAATGTTACAGTAACAACTACGTCTAAACCTTTTAAAGGAATGAATAATGAAAGTTTTAAACGATTAATAGAATTAATAGAAAGTCAATATATATTTATAATTGCAACTGAAAGAACTATCAAAGGTGCAATAAAAGAATTAAAGAAAAAATACAGAGAACATGATACAGAATTAGCAAGATTTAAATTTTGTATTTGTCCATTGATGGAACATGAAATTTTTGTAATAGTTGATAAAGAGAATACACTTTTTAAGTCAATGTTAAAACAATATAAAAATAAGGAGGGAGCATGGATAGAAATAACATAAAAATTGTTAATTTAAAAGATGAAATGGAATCTTCTTATTTAGATTATGCAATGAGTGTAATTACAGATAGAGCACTCCCTGATGTTAGAGATGGATTAAAACCTGTACATAGAAGAATCCTTTATACTCTTTTCGATTTAGGAATGCTTCATAATAAACCATATAAAAAATCAATCCGTGTAGTAGGAGAAGTATTAGGTAAACTTCATCCTCATGGAGATGTTAGTGTGTATGAAGCTATGATGAGAATGGCACAGAAATGGTCATTAAGATATCCATTAGTAGATGGACATGGGAATATAGGTTCTCAAGATGGAGATAAACCTGCAGCTTCAAGGTATACTGAAGCGAGGATGTCTCAAATTGCGAAAGAAATGCTTTGGGAAATAAAAAAGAATGTTATAGATATGAAATTAAATTTCTCTGAAGATTTGTATGAACCAATAGTTCTTTCAAATATTATTCCAACACTAATTATTAATGGAGTGACAGGCATCGCAGTTGGAATGGCGACAAGCATGCCTTCTCATAATATGAATGAAACGATAGATGCAATTATTGCATATATGGAGAACACAGATATAACAACATTACAATTAATGAACTATATTATAGGTCCAGATTTTCCAACTGGAGGTATTGTAATTAATGAAAAAGAATTATTAGATGCATACTCAACTGGAAAAGGTAGAATTCGTATTCGTGCTAAAGCTAGTATTAAGGATAAAACTATTTCTATTACAGAAATTCCTTATTTAACTTATAAAGAAAAAATTGTAGGAAATATTGGAGAACTTATTAAAGCTAAAGAAATTACAGAGATTAAAACATTAAGAGATGATTCAGATAGGAATGGTATGTGTATTACAATAATTGTGAAGAAAGATGCAGACGCTAATGCAGTTTTAAATAGACTGTATAAATTAACTTCTTTAGAAACAACTTTTAGTTTTAACAATACTGTATTAATCAATGGCAGTCCTGAAACAGTTGGATTAAAAATTTTAATTTCTGAATTTGTTAAACATCAAATTAATATCTATACTCGTAAATATAAATTTGATTTAGAAAAAATTGAGAAAAGATTGCATATCATTGAAGGATTAATTATTGCAATAGAAAATATTGATGATATAGTTAAACTAATCAAAGCTTCAAGTAGCAAAGTAGAAGCTAATAGTAAATTGATTAAAAAATATAAGTTAACTCAATTGCAAGCAGATGCAATTTTAGCTATGAAACTATCTTCGTTAACAAACTTAGAAGTAGATACGCTTAAAAAAGAACAAATTGGATTATTAAAATCTAAGAAAGAAATTGAAATAATTCTTAATAGTGAATCTATATTATTAGGGATTATAAAGGATAGCTTATTAGCAACGAAGAAAAAGTATGGAGATGCAAGAAGAACTCAAATTACTAACATTGAAATAACTAAAGGAGATAAAGCTAAAAATGAAGTTCCTTCACAAAATGTAGTAGTTACTTTTACTCATGGAGGATTAATAAAAAGAGTATCAACAAATAAATTTAAACCGCAAACTAAAGGTGGAAAAGGTAAAAAAATAAACAATATCTATTCTCATGTTTTTATTGGAAATACTCAAAATTATATGCTTGCTTTTTCAAATTATGGTAATGTGTTTAAAGTTCTTATCAATGATATAAAAGAAGGAGACAATCGCGTTAATGGCGCACCTATAGCTTCATTAGTTAATTTAGATAATGGAGAAGAAATTGTAGTTGTATCTTCAATGGAAGGTAATATTGATGATAGCCTTATTTTCATTACTAAGAATGGTAAAGTGAAAAAAACTAAATTAAGTGAATATCAAAACTTTAAAAGAAGTAAAATAAAAGCTATTAATCTTAAAGAAGGAGATTCTTTAGTAAATGTTAGAGTAGTTAAACCAAGAGAAGACATAATAATGTATACTAAAGATGGTTATTTAATTAGATTTTCTAATTCTAGTATTAATTCTACAGGCAGAAGTACAGGCGGAGTTAATGGAATTAAAGTTAAAGATGGCGATCGTGTTATAGGATTTGATTCTATAGATAAACAAAAATATTTAATGACTATTTCACGAGAAGGAAAAGGTAAAAAAATTCCAGTATCTATGGTTTTAAATCAAGTTAAAGGTGGCGTTGGATTAAATGTGACTAAAAAACAAGAACTTGCGGCAATAATTCCAATTACAAATGAGAGTATTACAATTTTTACTAATACTTCAATGATAACTCTAGAGACAGTTGATATTGTAGAAGTTAAGGATAAATGTGCGGTTGGAGTGAAATTAATAGATAGCAAAAATGTTGTAGCAGTGATTAAATTATAGCACTCATATCATTGGGTGCTCTTGGGATAAAATTTTAGAAAATTTTTAAAAATTTTATTGACATATTAGAATAAATGTGATATAATATATATAGAAGTTAAAAGAAATCAAAAAAACTAGAAAATATAGCAAGATTCATTGACTTCTGGAACAAAATATGATATAATTATTATAGGACTTAGAAAAATAAAGGCACATCCAGCAAAATAAAACTTCTAACAGAAGAATAAATTGAAAGAGAAATCTTTTTAATATACTGGATAGTAGTTACTTTTTCCAATTAATACAGTTTCGTGCCTAGAAAAATACTGATGGAAAAAGTAATTGTATTATCAAAGTAGAAATTCTAACTGTATTGGTCTCGTCTAACGGTAAGACAGGAGCTTTCAAACCTCAAGATAGGAGTTCGACTCTTCTGACCTTTGCCAGTTAGCTTAAATTTTAAGCTAATACCACAGTCTTTGGCAACTAGACTTAAATATAAGTTGTGGAGATGAATACCCAGGGACACTCCTAAAAAAGTCTAAGGGACATGGAGCATACATTAATGGTGATAAGTAGTCTTGAAAACTATGAGGAGGTAATACTCTACAGAGTTCGATTCTCTGGTGCTCCTCCAACGGTTCTTAACTGAACTAATGAAGTATTGGGAGCTTCTAAAAATCCCGTTAAATTTATGGGTGAGAAGCTTAATAGGAAAAGCAAAAAACTGTTAATTTTGAGATTGTGGGTTCAACTCCCATCTCGCCCGCCAAATTGGATTAATGCCGTACTGTGATGCGGCAATCCTTTCTAAAAAAAAGAAAGGGAATACAATGAAAAAATGTGAAATTTGTGGAAAAGAATTTACGCCTATTAAAGGTGGAGGAACTAGAAAATACTGTTTTGAGTGTAGTCCTTCAACTAAAAATGGAGAAGGAGAAAAAGAACGTCAAGTGCATAATAAAACTGTTTTAAGACGTGCTATGAAAAAACAAGCAGTAAAAATTAAAGGTGGAAAATGTAGTAAATGCAATTATGATAAATGTATTGATGCATTAGAATTTCATCATTTAGACCCAGCTATCAAAGAGAGTGGGTTAGGTAATGGAAATACTAGAAGTTGGGATAAATATAAAAAAGAACTAGAGAAATGTATTTTATTATGTGCTAATTGTCATAGAGAAGAACATAATAAATAAATATATTTACCATTTAGACACACACAGCAAAACTAAAATCAAGCCAATGGTAGGCAAAAAAAACTACGAATTTTTTAAGACTGGTTCGATTCCAGTGATAATTTTGTGTCTAGTATAGTGTGCTCTCATCACTTTAAATTGGGGAAGTGCTTTGTTTCTCATCGTAGCACTTTAAAGATAAAATGAGATGCTAAGTACGGAGTAGCTCTCTGTGATGCATAGACCAACCTGTCAAGGTCGATAAAAATAGACAGGATATGCTCCTTTCGTATAATGGCAAATTACTACAGTTTTGTAATCTGTGAATCTCAGTTCGATTCTGAGGAGGAGCTCCATTACATATTAAGTATGTGTTGTCACTTCAGACAACTAAAAGAATACGGAAGTAACGATACTGCATCGTGTAATAAAATGCAGGATACATATGGCTATAGTGTAAGGGTAAATGCGACAGGCTTTGAATCTGTAGATGGAAGTTCGAATCTTCCTAGCCACGCCAACCAAAAATTAGATGCGAACAGCAAACTAAAATTTAAGAAAAGCTGGGCAACTTGCTTTACAGAAATTAAAATGCATCTAGGTTTTTTTCATTAAAAATAAGGAGGAAACACATGACTTTTATTAAACATTTAGAAACAGAAGATAACTTTAAAGAAACAGAAAACGGAGCCGTTGCTCTTAAATCAACAACTTCACATGTACTTGATTTGTTCGCTTTAGGTGGAGCAATGAGAGATAGAAGTGAAACAGATATTGTTCAATTATTTTCTAAAGCATATGCTGAAGATAAACTTCAAGCATTAAGAGTTGCTTTTCATTTAAGAGATATTCTTGAAGGGCAAGGAGAAAGACGCTTTGGTAGAATTATATTAACATATTTAGCGAAAATTGATCCTACAACTATGTCTAAAAATATGCACTTAATTCCCGAGTTTGGTAGATGGGATGATTTATATTCATTTGTGGGGACTTCTTTAGAGAAAGCTATGTTTAAGTTCGTCCAAAAACAACTTAACGTAGACCTAAGAGCAGAACGTCCATCTTTATTAGCTAAATGGTTAAAATCTGAGAATGCATCTAGCTTTGAAACTAAGAAATTAGCAAAAAGAACTAGATTAGCATTAGACATGACTCCTAAACGTTATAGAACTACTTTAACTAAATTAAGAAGTAGAATAGATTTAGTTGAAACAAAAATGGGTAATGGAGAATGGGATACAATTAATTATGAAACTATCCCTTCACAAGCGGGATTAAAATACAGAGATGCATTTTGCCGTCATGATGAAGAAAGATATAATAGTTTTGTAAATGCTATTGTTGAAGCACCAAAAGAAGAGTTAACTAAAAGTGTAAAAACTTTTAAAGCAAAAACTCTTTTCCCTTATCAAATAGTAGATAAAGCATTAAATAGTGATATGTATGATCAACATAGTATTAATGAATTAGAAGCATACTGGCGTTCATTGCCAGACTACTTGAATGGTAAAGAAGTTAATGCATTAGTAATTGCGGATGTATCAGGCTCTATGTGCGGTGCTCCGTTATCAGTATCTATTTCTCTTGCAATGTATTTTGCAGAAAGAAATACTGGAGAATTTAAAGATTACTTTATGACTTTTTCAAATAAACCTGAATTAGTAAAATTAGTTGGTAACAATGTAGTAGAAAAAGCACAAAATTTGAATAGAGCAAATTGGGATATGAGTACTAATCTTGAAGCAGCTTTACAATTAGTATTAGATACAAGTGTTAAAAACAATCTTACACAAAGTGAACTTCCAGCTAAATTAATTATTGTTTCTGATATGGAATTTGATTCTTGCGTAGGTGGAGATGGATATGATCCATATTCATATAGAAATAATAATAAAGTTAAAATGATATTCCTTAAAAAAATGAGATTTGAATTTGCTCAATATGGGTATACTATGCCTGCTATAATCTTTTGGAATGTTAATGCTAGAAACAACACTCTTCATGCAGCAAAAGATGATAGAGATGTGCAATTAGTTAGCGGGCTTAGCTCTAATACCTTTGTTAACTTAATTAAGTCTGTAGCTACTACACCTTATGAATTAATGCTAGAGGTAATTAGCTCGGAGAGATATGCAGTTGTAACAATTTAATAATAAGGGGAGAAATCCCCTCTATATGTGTGATATAGCACAATGGCTAGTGCAGAGGGTTGTGAACCCTTGTATGGGAGTTCGATTCTCCTTATCACGCCCAATACATAGGAGGCTGTTATGAAAATTAAAACCATAGATGATAATAATACTAGATTTGATTTAGTAGAACTTGCTGATGATGGTAATATAGGCAGATTAACACCTCATTGTAAAAAACATAGAGCTATGAATAAAGTTTCCAAAGTTTATTGAAGATGTCTACAAAAGAATTGTAGAGCTGGTTGTATGGAAATTAAATAAGTATGCGGGTATAGTATAATGGCTATTATTCTTGGTTTCCACCCAAGCGATGGGATTTCAATCATCCCTATCCGCTCCACCTATCTGTATCCATAGGGTATAGATCTGTCGATCTAAGCGACATTAAGTCTTAGAGGGTGTTCCCCTTATGAAGAAACAATGGTAGCAACCTAAATGAATCGAATAGCTACCAAGGTTTTTCTGGAAAGGGGTTTAAAGATTAACAATATACATGTCACTATGTTAATCAACCTTAAAAAAACCCTTCTCCCCAATTTGGGGATGTAGTATAACGGCTATTACACTGGCTTGCCGAGTCAGTAATGAGAGTTCAATTCTCTTCGTCCCCTCCAATAGAAAGGTGGTTAATATGCAGAAACGTTATTTTTTAGAACAATTAGAAAGGTCTAAATTTATTACTAAAGATGAAATGCAAGAATTACCATGAAATGTTTTTTGGGCATATCATAATAGAGGACATTTATTTTTAAATTTTCTTATGTCAGAAGAAATAATTGCTGATAATAATCAAATTGATATTAAAAAACATAAAAAATTCTTAAATAAAAAAATTATACAATATAACAAAGTTACAGACAGATTAGATGCAAAATATAATTATTTTGAAAATGATGAAGAGATGTCTGTAGGAGATGAAAAAAGCTATAGTTTCGCAGATGGGATTATTTGTGAAGCATACTTATATTTATCAATATTAAACAAGAAAAGATATTTAAATAAAGAATCTTATATTTCAGATTTTAAATAATATGTGGAGATGTAGTCTAATTGGATAGGCATGGTGCTTCTAACGCCATACATGAGAGTTCGAGCCTCTTCATCTCTTCCATGTCTAACTTGGGAATGGGTTTCCTTGTCTATTGGAAGATAGGTAAAAAAACGAATGGTATATTTTGACAGAGAGTATATCAGAGAAAGGTTCGATTCCTTAAACGATATTATCTGTCACATTTGGGGGATGGGACTGCATGGGGTGGTCACCTGTTTTGCAAGTAGGAAGTCAGACGAGTTCGATTCTCGTATTCTCCACCAGTTGGCTTATAGAACATTAGTGCCAAGTAAAAAAAATGTTCTCGCATGTAGGAAGTGGTTGAGCGCGAGTAATTCCTATTAAAATAAATCCACACAATTTTTAAAATAAAAGTTTTCAAGAAAGGGTTAAAATGAAAGTTTAAGAATTTACTTGACAACTTAGTATATATTTGTTATAATATATATAGAAGTTAAAGAAAAAGAAAAAAAGGAGAAAATTATGCGTAATGATTTTATTATAGGAAGACTTATTAATGGGAATGTTACCAATGGTTATGAATATGTATTATCAGAAGAAAGTAATTTTACATTTCCTATGATATTCACAACTATTAAAGATGCAAAAGATTTCATGAAAGAAGTAACAGGAGAAAGTATAGAAGATATTGAAAAAAATTATGTTTTTCATGATTCAACAGCTTTCTTTATAGATAATATGCTCGGATAGTATAACGGTTAGTACTTTGGTCTGATACGCCAATAATGGAGATTCAACTTCTCCTCCGAGTACCAATAAAATATGTGGGATTAGTATAACGGTCAGTACCAGGGTCTTATATGCCTTAGACAGGGGTTCAACTCCCTTATCCCACACCATGTGGCTTTAATCTATGGGGAATTAATCTTAGCAAAAAGATGTGTAGGTTCGAATCCTACTAAAGCCTTGAGACTCAATTAATTATTAGAGACTTGCTATCTCTAAATTAAAGCGCAACCTTTTAGGCGCTGTATAAGTTAGAAGGGACATGTGGCTATTATAGTTTAATCGGTAGAATTTCTCACGTGGAGTGGGGAGGTGTAGGTTCGAATCCTACTAAAGCCAAGTAGAGGATAGCTTCCTCACTATCAAACGTTTGATTCAAGGTGCCACCCGATTGGGCACTATAAAGAATAACGATCGGGGCGTGGTCGTATAGTCCAATGGCAGAGGCAACTGGTTTAATCCCAGTATAGTTCGAGTTCGAATCTCGATATGACTACCAGTGTATCATAAACCAGTACACAAACCAATAAGCAACTTAAAGCACCAATGAGTTATTGAGTTCTCACTAAAAACTCTCGTATATGGAGCGTTCTTCTAATGGTTAGGAACTCACGTTTTCACCGTGACAACAGGGATTCGACTTCCCTACGCTTCACCAACGAGGCATATGGCTATATGCAGATAGCTCAGGCAAGCTATCATGGGTTTTACGGTTCCCTTGTCCCAATAACCGTCATTACATAATTTTAGGAGGTTGTTATGAGAGATATTAATAGAATGAAATTGTTTTTAGAAAAGCTAGAAGAACAATGGAAAGAATTCCCAGATTGGAGATTTGGTCAATTAATGTATAATTTTATGTCTACTATGGGAGACCCATTCTATTGGGAAGAAGAAGTATTTTTAGAAAAATTAGAAATTTTTATTGACAATCTAAAAAAATAATGTTATAATATTTATAGAGATAAAAAAATAATAGATTATCTAAAATTATAACCTAAACGTATTTGGGAGGTTGGGGAGCGTAACCCCTGATAATTTATTATTATATATGGAAGTGTAACTCAGTTGGCAGAGTAACGGTCTTTTAAATCGTGAGCCGCGAGTTCGATCCTCGCCACTTCCACCAGCCAGTTTGGTAGTCCTTGGCTATAATAAAAACTATCAAGGTATTTGTATATTCCTTTTGTTCGAGAAACCAACAAAAAAATATATACTAGGTAAGTGATCTGTTGCTAATCTCCGATTGTTTACTGAAATTTGAAGATTGGATAGCTTTTGAGTGTGGGGAAGGATAAAAAACACTGGTTTCAAATATATCCAGGTATAGCTGAGTTTGGTTGTAGCACGTGCTTTGGGCGCACGGGACGAGAGTTCGAATCTCTCTACTTGGTCCATAGGAGTGATTATCCTTAATTAATCATATTTGCCCGAGTAGTCACGTAAGGGGCGTGAATAGTCTGTAAAACTATTGCCGGAAGGTCCTTTGAGTTCGAATCTCAACTTTGGCACCAACATAACATATCATCAAAAAGCTGTGAAAGCTAGATTATTTTATCGGCTTTTACTAGAAGCCTAGTAAAATTTTAGAGTCCTACTAGTAATAGTACTCTAAGATATGTTATTTACATAATTATATTATCTTTCGGGGGTCGGTAGTCCGAATATACGTGTAGCACCTTTGTATAATTCATATTCCGAGTGTACATCAAGATATGACAGTGTCAAAGGTATGAGGCTTGCTGTAGAGCAGAGGGTAAAAGGAAAGCATTTAATGAGAATCGATGTCTCTGCCGTCCGCCGAAAGATAATATATATTACATAGCTACTTAGGAAGGTGATTACTATGAGTAGGAGTTTCAAGAAAGAACCTTGGGTAGTAGATAAAAAAAATAAATTTGAAAAAAGAAAAGCGAACAAAAGAGTTAGAAATACTAATATCGTTGCTAATGGAAGATCTTTTAGAAAAGTTTCTTGCTCATATGATATTAGCGATTACAAATGGAGATTAGATAAAGAAGAACAAACTTATAAAAATATGAATAAATAAGGAGAAAACTATGGCTAAAAGAATTTATACAGAAAAATCTGCATTAAAAGCAATCACTTCTGCTCATGTAACTAAAAAAGTTATTGAATTAACAGGATTTAGTGGATTAACAGAATTAGGAGCAATTGATTTCTTAAGATATCAACTTGGTTATAAGGTAATTGGATTTCGTAGATAGGAGGAATGTTTTATGAACAAACAAGTAGGAACTTTACCGAATGGATTCACAGTAATTATTGATGAAACATCTGATAGACGAAATCTTAGAATGTTTAAGGTTGCAACAGAAAAACGTATTAGACAAGAAAAAGCACGATTAGAAAGAATTAGATTGAGAAAATTGGCGAAAGAAGAAGCAAAACTAGCGAAGGAGTAATACTATGGAACTTATAATTGTAGCAACATTGATCAATGGACAAGAACAATTTATGATAAATCTTGAAACAGATAAGATACTTAGATTTAAAGATATAGAAGAAGCAGTTCAATTTATTCACTTAGTAGGAAAAGTACCTATGGAAGAAATTCAAGAAAATTTCCTTTTCTATGGAATAAAAGAAGAAGAACTTGATAAAGAAGAAGCAAACATGTAGATAGTATGTAGGGGCATGGTGTAATGTTAACATACGTGATTCCAAACCACAAGATTGAGGTTAAATTCCTTGTGCCCTTGCCAATAAAATTATATATGTCAAGCGGGAGGTAAGTATCTCAATAGTGCTCATAACTCTAATGAAGCTGGAGCGTTACCAGCGCTTGCTACCAGTTAACTATCTTATTTGACATCTCAATAAAGATATGTTATAATAATAATAAGTTAAGAAATAAAAAAATATGTGTAGGTAATCCAAATGGAGGAGATCTTTGGCTTAGACCCAAAGTTTTGAGAGTTCGAGCCTCTCCCTACATACCACTAGGTTCAAGGAAGTTGGTTAAAGTCCCTATAATTCCTGTTTGTACAGACAAAACCCAACATAAAGACGCATACAGCACATCAACCGCTGCTAAGCGACCAACTTTTAATTGGATAAAAATTAGCGTCTTGATATAAAATAATAATTCATAAGACACATACAGCAAATCAAAACAGGCTGCTAAGCCATACAAATATGGATTGTATATAAATTAGTGTCTTGAAATGAATATGGATTGATAACTCAGTTGGAAGAGTGTTGGTTTGAAGAACCAGAGGTCGAGAGTTCAAATCTCTCTCAATCCACCAATTGAATAAGATATTTAGGAAAGGAGATAAAGAACTTGTAATCCTTAAAACGAGGTAAGGAACGACCCGTTTATGAGTATAGTTGTTTCTTCTCCCAAATATCTTATTCAAAACATGGGCACCCATATATATTGTGGTCTCTGTAATTCGTTATGATATCTTGCGATTACAATAGAGTTATCCGTGAAATTCGGTATCCGATGCCCGCCATATGCGAATAACCCCAAATGGGCAGGGACTAGTCTGCAAAACTAGTATGCCGTCAGTTCGATTCTGACTGTTCGCTCCAAAGGCAGTAAGAGTCTGTCTAAGACACTATTCATCGATGGATAGAATGTCAAAACTCTAATCAAAAAAATACGATTCTGTGAAGAGATGTGAATACATCTAAGATGATTAAACAGAAAAAAAAATAATATACGTTTAATATATGTAAGTCATCTACAAATATATTAAACTTGATATATTAATTGGTTTTAAGCGTTTTCCAATAAATATGCGGGTCTCTTACCATCGCTTTATAAAAAGAGTAAGAAAGCTTGGTTTTATAGTATAATGGTATTACAATTGGTTGTCTGCCAAAAAATCAGAGTTCGATTCTCTGTAGAACCGCCATAGACCTGTGTGACCGGAGGTCTTAAAATTCCCTTAAAAAAGGAAAGCTATTGCTAACCCGGGAGGAACCTTGACAGTCTGATTCGCAGAGCTATTGCCAAAAGATGGTGTTGCCTAGTACACCACGAAAAATACTAGGCATTACATATGCTCGATTCGTCTAACGGGAGGACATGGGTGTTACATACCTAAAATGAAAGTTCGATTCTTTCATCGAGCACCAGACTAAGCCTTGATCATCCGTGACAAGGCTATTTTATTTTTAAGGAGAAAACTATGAGAATGAGAAAAGTTGAAAAATTTAATTGGATAAATTCTACTTGAGAAGAATGTCTTCCAATAGATATTAAAGAATTAGATATGTTCAGATTATTCGAACCTGATGGAGAACCTGTTAAAACTAAATCAGGAACTACAACATTTATAGCAAAATCTGATACAATCATTAATGGAGAAGGAATAGAAGAAGTAACAGTGTTTTAAGGAGGGAATTATGAAATTTGTAGGCAGTAAAAATAGACTTTGTAAATATATTATTCCAATAATTCAAGAAATTATAGATGATAGTAATTGTGATGGATATTTAGAAGTATGCGTAGGTGGAGCGAATGTAATAGATAAAATAAATCATAATAATAAAATTGGTTCAGACATACATAAAGAATTAATTGCTTTATTAAATTATATTAAAATATTAAATAATCCATTACCGACAACAATAACAGAAGAAGAATATAAACAAGTAAAAAATAATAAAAATAATTACCCTAATTGGTATATTGGATTAGTTGGATTCTGCGCTACCTATGGTTCTCGTTATTTTCAAGGATTCGCAAGAGGATTTAAAGCAGACAAAATAACTCCTAGAGATATACCAAATGAAGGTATAAGGAACATAGAAAAACAAAGAAAAAATTTAACAGATGTAAAATTTTATTGTAAAAATTTTAATGAATACACAAATGAAGAAATTAATAATTATGTTATATATTGTGATATTCCGTATAGAAGCACAAAGCGTTATCCAGAACAACCAAAATTTAATTATGAAGAATTTTATGCATGAGCAAAAGAAATGAGTAAGAATAATATAATTATTATTAGTGAATATCAAATGCCAGAAAACAATTTTGAATGCATTTGGAGTAAAGAACATAAAGTAGGATTAGACAACAAAGGCACTCATAAAAAAAGTGTTGAAAAATTATTTATAGTTAAAAATTAAGGAGAAAACTATGGGAAAAATAGAAATTATTATTTATAGTTCAAAAAATTGTCATCATTGTACTATAGTTAAAGAATTTTTAGAAACACAAGGATTTGAGTTTGAAATAAGAAATATTGCCAATAAATATAATAGAAAAGAACTTATGGAATTAGGTTTTATGTCTGTTCCTGTTACAATTATAAATGGCAGACCTATTCTTGGTTCAGATTTAAACAAACTAATAGAAGTTATTAATGAAGAATTGGAGAGATAAACATGTTAAAAAATATTAATACTCCTGAAATTCTTGAAATTATTGAGATATTAGTAGACTTAAATATACCATTATGTGATAATTATGGTGACATAAGGTCACTTGAAGAAATACTTGATGATATATCTGCTGTATGAGAAAAAATAGATATTGATACAAGAGATAAATTATATAATTTCTTTACTAAAAATCAATAATCAAAATTATTTGACACCGCATTAAAAATATGATATAATATATATAGAAATAAGAAAATAATAAAAAGAAAGAAGGTTTTTATATGAAAAAGATATTAGCTTGCATAATGGCTTTAATACTTTTGATTACCTTTGCTTTTGGTTGCGTTGCAGAAATAGATATTGGCATTAACGACGATACAATTATAATTGATACTAGTAATTATGAAGAAACTAATTTTGTAGTTGTCGTTGAAAAAGATACAGTAAATTATTTATATTTTATTGGTGCAGAAACTATCTCATTGCCAATACAAATGGGTGATGGAGATTATATAATTACTTTATTAACAATTGAAAACAGAAGAGGTAAAGTAATATCTAAGAAAAGTATTAATATAGATGTAAATGAAGAAGAAGTATTTTTAAGTTCACATCAACTCATTTCTTGGAATGATGAACTAAAAGCAGTAATTTTAGCAAAAAAATTAACTAAAGATATTGAAACAGATAAAGAAAAATTTGAAATTATTTATGATTATATAATTAATAATATAACGTATGATTATAAAAAACTTGAAAATATTAATAATTTACCAAGAAATTATATTCCAAAAGCAGATGATATATTAGAAACAGGTAAAGGAATTTGTTCTGATTTTGCAACTTTAACAGCAGTTATGTTAAGAGCAGTTGATATTCCTACTAAATATATAAAAGGATATACTGTATATACTCCAGTTTATCATGGTTGGAATGAAGTTTTTATTGATGGAGAATGGATTATTGTAGACACAAGTACAGATTCTATCGCATTAGAACATAATGCTTATCTAATAAATAAAACTAATGAAGAATATTTCACTAGCAAAGAATATTAATAATAAATCTTTGAGTGTGGTAAGATTAAACGCTCAATATATATGTCTGTAGTCTAATGGAAAGGCAATGTCCTACGAAGGCATTTTATACGAGTTCAAATCTCGTCAGACATTCCATATATCCAGATTTGATAGCATGAAATTTTATAAAAAAGTCGACTACTTTATAAAATTTCATAGACGGTTCTTAGCTATCTCAGTGACTTAATTACTCACCCATGAAGGGGTTCAACTCCCTAAATCTGGTCCATTACATACAAGGTAAACAAATGAGAATAAATAGATATAGTTCTATAGTTATTCAATTGGAGTTTAACTAAAATTTAAAGGAGAATATAATGTTTAAATTTTATAATGATTTAGAATGTATTGAAGAAAGTTTTAATGAATTGAATACAATACACATTGATAGAAACATACCAATAGTATTTGTTTGGAATTGGTTAGATATCATAAAGTATTCCTATATATTTAAAATAGAAACATTTAATATTTTATACAGGCATTTGAAAACAGAAGTTAGTGGTTCAGCCTATTATAAGAATAAGATATATGAACCTCGTAATTTTATAATATTATATGGCAATACAAAGAAAAGACATGTAAATAATATTAAGGGATTACGTAAAAGAAACAAAGCTCTTAAAAAAATATTGCTTAGAGTTACATTGCATGAAGCTAGGCATCAATATCAATATTTAATTAAAAATGACTGGTTTGTTAGTGCTAGTAAAAATGAGCAGGAAGATGATGCTAATGAATACGCAAATAATTTACTTGATAATTTTTAAAATTAATCTTAAATAAAAAGAGGAGTAATAATATGAAACATTATTTTAAAGAAGGATATTTGCAAGATAGATTTAAAAACATTCCATTTAAAGAAATTGATGAAATGATGTGGGATATCGTAGGTGCATTTAATATTATTGGCATGAAAACAATATTTTGTTGTCAAGGACATAAATCTTATGAATATCCATATGTAATATTTGATGAAAATATATCTGATAAAGAAATAGAAAATATAGCTTATATATTATTAACTTGTGATAGTTATAAAGGTAGTTTTAATAAATGAGTTAGAAAAGATGGAAATAAAATTTCATCTAATTGAATTTGAAAATTAAATTATAATAATGACCAATTATTTGAGAGAGATACTGAAACAGAATTAATAAGTATAGTTGATATACTTTACAATATCAGGAATAAATTAGCTATTACACAGCGTAGAAACTGTGATAGTATATAGACAGGAAGATAGAAACTAGAAAAGGAGAACAACATGATTATTAAGTATTATTATGAGGGATGGAATTACATTGACAATGCAACAGATGTAAAATGAGTTAACAAGCTTTCAGGTGATTTAATTTTAAATGCGAATAAAAGATGGGAAAAGGAAAAATATACAGATAATGTTGGTGATTCAGTAGAAGACCAAATATATTATAAAATATTTGATCAAATTAAGTTTGAAGCTGAAACAATCAATGGAGAAGAATCTGTAAGATATTCTAAAATAGCAATTGAGACGTCTTTTATTATAAAAAACATGTATGAAACATTTGGAGGTTATATTAGAGTCTTATTTTATACAGAAAATGATATAAGACATATGTTAGTATTTAATAATTCAGGATTTTTAATGAACGATAATGGAAAAACTATTGAAAAAATAGGTTAAAATTAGGGAGACTATTCTCCCTTATACGGAGATATGACAGAGAGGTAATGTAGCGGTTTGCTAAACCGTCGTCGAGGTAACACTCGCCTGGGTTCGATTCCCAGTATCTCCGCCAATAAGTTAAGTTAAATAAATTATAAAACAGGAGGAATTATGAAAGTGAAACAAGTAATTGTTGCTAGAAAAGATTTGAATATGTCTCCAGGAAAGTTAGCCGCACAAGTTTCACATGCATCATTAGGTGCACTCTTGGACGAAATAAGAGAATCAAGGACAGATACAATTTTTAAATTAAAAGAAAAATCAGCAGCATATAAATGGCTAGCAGAAGATTTTACTAAAATAGTTTTACAAGTAAATAGTGAAGAAGAATTGTTAGCTTTATATAAAATAGCCAAGAGCAAAGGGATGTCATGCGCTTTGATCGTGGATGATGGCAGAACAGAAGTTGAACCAGGTACTGCAACTTGCCTGGGTATAGGTCCAGATTTTAACTGTGATATTGATGAAATAACAGGACATTTAAAATTATATAAATAAGGAGGTGTTCACATGAAAAAAGGATTAGTTATGTTTGCAGAAGAACCTAAAGATAATAAAAGATTTAAAATATCAAAGAAAATAAAAACAAAAAAAAGTAATCATATCCATGAATATACTTATTTTATAATTTATGTTGGAGAAAAATCTAGATGCACATCAATAACTATACATGGTACTAGATGGACAACTCATACAGATTCGGGATGAAGAATATATAAACTTTGTAAAGAATGCGGTAAAAGTGCGGGTTGAGATCTTTCAGGTTTCATTTGGTGGATAGATGAAGAAGAATTTATTAAAGCGATGGACGAAGGAATAGAATTTAAAGAAGAATAAAGTGGAAGGGAGACAGACAAATGGATTGGAGCACAGGATTTTCAAAGGCTATATTTATTAATGGAAAAGGTGAAAAAGTAACTTTCTCAGAAATGGAACAAGAAATATTAGATATAATTGCAGAGAGACCAGATTTAGAATATGTCCTTTCTGTTGGGACAGACTCACAAGTTAAACCAAAGGCTGATGCTACTAAATTTGTAACTGTTGTACATTTGCACAGAGTTGGACAAGGTGCTTGAGGCTGGAGATATGTACAAGTAGAAAAAAGACGATATTCTCAATTAAAAGAAAAAATTATGACTGAATGTCATTTAACTCAAATGCTTGCTTATCAATTTTTTGAATCAGATATAACAGAAAAAGTATTAGAGTTAACTATTGATCATATATATAGTGGTGCAAAATTTTTATTAGTACCGCATGTAGACATAGGGCGAAATGGAGAAACAAAAAAGTTCATTAAAGAAGTATACAATATGTTCAGAGCTATGGGAGTCGACGTAAAAATTAAACCAGATTCTTACGCTGCTTCAGGGTACGCTGATAAATACAGCAAGTGGTAAACAGCAAAGGAGGGATTTTATGTCAAAAGTGTGGTTTATTTCAGATACCCACTTCTTCCATACAAATATTATTAAATATTGCGACAGACCATTTAAAGATGTAGAAGAAATGAATGAAACAATAATTAAAAATTGGAATAAAACAATTAAAAAAGAAGATAAAGTTTTCTTTTTAGGAGATTTATTTCTTGGTAAACAAGAAGTAGGTAAAGAACTAGTTAGAAGATTAAATGGTAATAAAGTATTAATTATGGGAAACCATGATAAATATAGTATCACATATTATCTTTCTCTTGGTTTTAAAGAAGTGTATAGATATCCAATACTATATAAAAAATTCTTTTTACTATCACATGAACCAATAAAATTTGCGAATGGAACTCCATTTTTAAATATACATGGTCACATACACAATAATGGGTATAGGAATGATATGGAAATTAATGAGAATAATTATTTTAATGTATCAGTAGAAAATATAAATTACACTCCTATTGATTTTATGGAGATAAAAAAAATACGAGGATTTGATTAATCCTTGTATTTTTACTATAGAAAGGGTAAAATCATGAACAGGAAAAAAAGCAATAAGAAAATTAAGGTCGGTGTATTTTCTAGAGAAGATTTACTTAAAAATTCTCCAGGAAAAGCAGGAAAGCATATGGATGTTGTAAGAATGGGAACAGGTCGTCATAAATCTAAAAAAGACTATACTCGTAAACAAAAACATAAAAAGAATACTAGAGACTTATTGTAACTAGTCTTCTTGCGTTTATTGTATAAATTTGGTATACTTAGAATAGGATTGGAAACTATTTAAGAAAGGAAAAATATATGAATTTTGAATTATTAACAGGATATGGATTAGATATAACTTATTTAAATTCTGCAGATGTAGATCCATTAAATAGATCAGGAATTTCAGGTCATAAATATGGATTAATGATTATAATGGCAGAAGCTACGGTAACATTTTCTACTTCTTGGCGTAAAGGTGATGGAACTAAAATTACTACATTCACTTCAAAAGTGTTACAACCAGGAAATTATCCAATGTATATTTATAATGTCACTGCTATAGCTGGTGAAGTATGGTTGATTGGTTAGGAGGAAGAAATGTTTAATATAGGAATTAGAAAATCAGGATTTCCATTAGGAATTCAGATTATTCTGTCTGCTTGAATATTAGCAACAAGTTATTGAATTGATAACGGAGTATGGAATGACTTATCTAGCTGGATAGATTAGGAGGAAATAAATGGCAAAGCAAGTAATAAATAATAATGAGAAAGGATTATCAGTTAGAACAAAATTGAATGAAAATTTCACAGAAGTATATGATGATATAACAATATTAGAAGCAATAGATACAATAATCGAGGTTTCCACAGGTAGAAATTTAGCATTAACTGATGTTGATAGATTTTTAAATTGCACAAATGGGACAGCAATAGATGTAACAGTACCACCTAATTCAAGTGTTGCTTTCACAATAGGAGATAAAATAGATATTACTCAATATGGGGCTGGTACAGTTACGTTAGTAGAAGGTTCAGGAGTAACTATTAATTCAAAAGGTAGTAATAAAGTATTAGATGGACAATATTCAACAGCATGCTTAAAAAAAATAGGTACTGATGAATGATTGTTAAGTGGAACATTAACAACTTAAAAATATTTAATACTATAAATTTTATATAAAACACAAGGAATTTAATAGAATTAAGCTAATTTCCTTGTGTTTTTCTTTGTATTTTGGTATAATGAATATAGTAAATGAATAAATTAATTTTATTTAAATAAAGAAAAGGAGATAATTATGGAATTTAACTTTGAAAGAGATATATATCTATTCGGAGATGTTAATAAAGAAATTGCATTTAAAATAATTGAAAGAATTAATATCCTTAATAGATATGATGAAGAGATGTTAAGGAATGGACCTCGTACTTTTAAACCACAACCTATAAGTTTACATATTAATTCAGGTGGTGGAAGTATTTATGATGGAATGGCATTGTACTCAACTATAAAAAATAGTGTAACTCCAGTAATAACTATAGGGAGTGGTATGGTAGGTAGTGCTGCATTGTTAATTTATTTAGGTGGTAGATATAGAGTAGTTTATCCTTATACAACATTCTTATTCCATTCACCAAAATGGGGAGTAGTAGGTACTCCTTATGAAGTGCATAATTTTAACGAAGAATATAATCGTATGTATTTACAGTTAATAGAAATTACTCAAAAAGAATGTAATCTTTCTAATGAAATTATAAATAGAATATATAGAGAAGACCTACAATTATACATGGATCCTAAAGAAGCGTTATCAGTAGGAATTTGTGATTTTATTTATGATTTAGAAGAAATGGATAAAGAAGCAAAGAAAGAAAAAGCTAAAGTACCAAAAGAAATTATAGATGCTATTAAAGCAATGGCAAAGGAAGAAGAAAAAAATGAAGAACCCAAAGAGTCTGAAGAAGTTAAAGAAGAAGTATCTAAAGAATCTGAAAAAGAGACAGAAAAAGTTCAAGAAGAAGTTAAAGAAACTGAAAAAGAGACAGAAGAAATTCAAGAAGAAGTATGTCAATGTGATTATTGCAAGAAGAAAAGAGGAGAAATATAAAAAATAATTAGGAGGCATTATGGAGTTACAAGGAGTTAAAATAAATGATTTTACAAGAGAACAAATAGACAAATTGTATCCAGAAGCATGCATGATTATGCCAATGAAAATTTGAAGCTTAAAGAATAAGAAACATACAAAAAATGAGATACTTTTAAATGAAAAATACGTTGCACAGATTAAAAAGGATGGTTATTATTACTCCTATGAAAAACATGAGAACAATTCTTATCTTTTTAGTAAGAGTGTATCAAAAAAAACTGGATTATTATCGGAAAAATTAGGGAATGTTCCTCATATAAAAAAAATATTAAATAAGTATTTACCAGTTGAAACTGTTTTGATAGGAGAAATATGTTCAAGAAAAGGCGGTTCTAATGAAGTTACTAAAATTATGGGTTGTTTGCCATTAAAAGCAGTTGCTCGGCAAGAGAATGATTCTAATTCTAAATTATATTTTTATGTGCATGACATCGCAATCTATGCGCAAGAAATGCAATTAAATATAAAAACTGAAGAAAGAATAGTTCTATTAAATGGAATAAAAGAAAATTTTGAAAAACAAGCTACAAACGAAGAAAAAATGTTTGTTGAATTTGCAGAAACTTATACAAAAGACTTAGGACAATTACTTTCAGATACGTTTGCTGCGGAAGAAGAAGGAATTGTATTAAAAAGTAAACTTGGGTTTATAGTTCCAAATAAGAGACCCGCTTGAAACACGATTAAATTTAAGAAAGAACTTGCTGATATGGATGTAATTTGTTTAAGATTTTGTAAGCCAACTTATTATTATGAAGGCAAAGAGCTAGAAGCTTGAAATTACTTTGATGATAATGGGGATGCAATTACAAAAGCAGCACATATGGATTGGATAGGCAGCATCGAGATTGGCGCTTACAACGAAAATGGTGAATTAATATCTATTGGAACAGTATCTTCAGGATTGACTGAAGCACTTTTGAAAGAAATTAAGGAAGATTCTAATAAATTTATAGGAAAACCGCTTGTAATTGGTGCAATGGAAACAGGAGTAAAAGAAGGTAAATATTCTTTAAGGCATCCTTATATAAATAGTAAAGCTGGATGTTGTTATGGATTTCGATTAGATAGCCAAGATATAGATTCTAAAGATTGTTTGCTTTCAAAAATTTTTGATAATTAGGAGATTTTATTATGGAGAAAAAAGTAGGATATATCTATAAGATTGCCAATAAAATAAATAGTAAAGTTTATATCGGCAAAACTTATCACACCATTGAAAATAGGTTTAAACAGCATATTAATAGTTCAAAAAGAAATAAATGTAAAACACAGCCTTTATATTTAGCAATAAATAAATATGGAATTGAAAATTTTATAGTTGAAGAAATTGGAAAGTATGAAGAAGGACTATTAGAAGAAATGGAAATTGAGTTTATTGCTAAATATAATAGTTATCACAATGGATATAATGCTACTTTAGGTGGAGAAGGAGTAAAAACTTTTTCATACTCTGACAAAGAAGTTATTGAAAAATATAAAGAATTAGAATATATTCATAAAACTGCTGAATACTTTAATTGTTGTAGGAATACAATATGTTCTATATTAAAAAGAAATAGCATTAGGATAAAACATGCTCATTATTTTAATTATTCTGATGAAGAAGTTATTGAAAAATATGCAGAATTAAAATATCTTAAAAAAACAGCAGAGTATTTTGATTGTTGCAAAGATACTATAAGAGAAGTATTAAAAAGAAGCAATATCAAAACAGATTACCGTCTTAAATATACTGAAAAAGAAATTATTGTAAAATATAAAGAATTAAAATTTGTAAATAAAACTGCCAAATATTTTGAATGTTGTGAAAAAACTATAAGAGATATATTAAATAAAAATGGTATTGATACTAATATTAGTAAACCTAAAAGAGTTGTTAAGTTAGATAAAAATACATTAAAAATATTAGAATTTTATGATAGCATCAGTGATGCAGCTAGAAAATTAGGCAATATAAATAAAAGTTCTCATATAAGTCAAGTTTGCAAAGGTAAAAGAAAAACTGCCTATGGGTATAAATGAAAGTATATAGATTAAGTTGAAAATATTTAACTACAAATATTGTAGTTTCTGGAAAAAAATGTTATAATATATATAGAAAGGTTAATAAAAGAAGAAATTATAGATATAAAAATTATTAGCTTCATTAATTGTCCTTTCTAGAAAAATAATGTATAATAGAGTTAGGATTTAAAAAATAACCAAAAATAGAATAGGTTATTAAACAACAAAATTAAGGAGAAATAACATGGCTATGAAGGAAAATACCAAAAGAATACTTTCGTTCTTACAAGAAAATGCGTCAGAAGATATGACTCATAACGAAGTAGCAGAAGCTTTAGAATTAGGACCTAGACAAGTAATTGGATCTTTCAATTCTTTCGTTAAAAAAGGTTGGGGTTATAGAGTAGAAGCAACTGTTAAAATTGATGGTGCTGATAAAACTATTAAGTTCTTAAAACTTAATGATGAAGGATTAGCAGTTGACGTTGCAGCATTAGAATAATCAGTAATACCAGTAGAAAGAAGATTTTAAAACAATCTTCTTTCTTTGTATATGTAAAGGAGTAAAATTTTATGTTAATGCAAGAAAGAATATTTGCTCATAACATTATGATTTTGTTGAATAAAGGTTATACAACTGAAAAATTTGAAGTTAGACCTGTTTGACATGATGGTAGTCCTGCTCATACTATTTATACAACTTTTATTGTTGAAGAATATGATATTTCTAAAAATGAATTCCCAATAACTAGATTAAGACCGATTCCTTGGAAGAATGGTATAAAAGAAATTTTATGGATATATCAAGATCAATCAAATGATTTAGCATTATTGAGAAATAAATATGGGATTCGTTGGTGGGATGATTGAGATATAGGAAATGGTACAATAGGGCAACGATATGGAGCAACAATTAAAAAATATGGATTAATTGATAAATTAATAAAAAATTTAAAAGAATCACCAATGGGACGTAGACATATAATGAACATGTATCAATATGCTGATTTAGAAGAAACAAAAGGACTTTTTCCTTGCGCTTATTCTACAACTTGAATGGTGCGAGATGATGGATACCTAGATATGAAATTAACACAACGTTCTAACGACTATATGGTAGCCGGACATATCAACAAGGTCCAGTATGTTGCACTCATGATGATGATAGCTAAAGCTGTTGGGCTACAACCAGGAAAATTTGTGCATGTCGTAGATAATTTACATATCTATGATAGGCATGTTGATGCGGCAAAAACAATATTGATGAGATTCCTATCTTTAGAGAAAGAAATTGCAGATGGGACAATAAAAGATCTTACTGCTAGGTTAGTATTTAACCCTAAATCAGATAATTTTTATGATTTTACTATTGATGATTTTGAAATGATAGACTATGACCCAATGTGCAGATTGCCTAAATTTGAGGTGGCTATATAATGATTATTTTAATAGCAGCCGTTGATTTAAATAATGGACTCGGATATCAAGGAGAACTTTTAGCTAATATACCAGAAGATATGAAGCACTTTAAAAAATTAACAATGGATCATTCAATAGTTATGGGAGATACAACTTGGTATAGTTTACCAATGAAAAATGGTTCTCATAGATTAAGTGGTAGACATAATGTAATATTAACTAGAAGCAATAGAAAAGAAGTTGAAGGACTTACAGATTTTGATACAATAACAGATGATATAAATTTTGTATTAACAATGAGTAAATTTGAAGATGTTTACATTATTGGTGGAGCAAGTGTATATAAACAATTTTATCAATATGCGGATGTAATTGAATTAACTATCTTTAATACAACTTTTGAAAAAGCAGATATTTTTTTTCCAATAATTGATAATAATGATTTCATACTGCAAAACCAGTATGTCCAGGAAAGAAAAGATGATTTCAGCTTATCTTTTTTAACCCTTGTTCGCAGAAAAGAGCAATAATATTTGACCTATCTTAAAAAAAATGATATAATATAGGTAGACGTTGAAAAAAAGAAAGGGTGAAATATTGAAAATAGACAGAAAATTAATAAAAGCGTTGAAAAAAATAATGGAAAAATTTGAATTTGAAATTGATGATAATATTGTATATGTAAAAAAAGTAATTGAAAAATTTGAAAAAGAAAATGATACTATTACTTTAACAGAAAATGGTGCATTGATATTAGATTTTTTAAAGTTAAATTCAGAATATCCTTTATCCGCGAGAGAAATAGCAGCACAGATAGGATACACAAGTAAATCCGTTGCTGGTTCAATGAGAAAATTGATTGGAGATGGATTGGTAATAAAAATTTCCTCTAATGACGGAAATAAATACCAAATAACAGAAGATGGAAAAAAACTAGAAATTAAAAATCAGGAGGAAAAATAATGGCTATAAAAGAATCTTTAAATAAAATAAATGTTCAAGGTATTTTATTAGAAAACAATTTAGAACAAGCACAAAATGAAAAATTAGGAACATTCATCTCTGGAACTTTGGTAGTTCGTGTAGGCGACTCTGATATTCCTGTTAACTTCTTTTCAAAAGAAATTAAAAAAGATGGCGGTTTAAATAAAATTTTTATCTCTTTAAAGAAACTTATGCTTTTCCCATCAGTAGCTACAGATGGAGAAGGAGTTAAAGTTAATATGACTGGCGGAGCAATTTCAGGTAGAGATTTTTATACGGATGACCTAGAACTTATTTCTTATTCAGAATTAAAATGCAACTTTTGTAAAAAATCTACAAAAAACTATATAGAAGAAGCTAAATTTGAATTTGAAGGAATTGTAAGAAAAGTTTATGATGAAATTAAAAATGATCAAGAAACTGATAGATTAGTTGTTGAAATTGTAGGAGTTAATTATGCAGAAACAGCACTTCCTGTAAAATTTGTTGTTGCAAAAGAAAAAGCTATTGCTTATATAAAAACTTACTATGCTTCAGGTAAAACAGTAAAAGTTAATGGAGATATTATTTATACAACTGAAAAAATTAAAAAAGTTACAGAATCAGCTTTTGGTGATGATATCGTAAAAATTTTTGATAAAGTTACAAAAGATTTTATCATTACAGCGGGAACACAACCTTATGATGAAAATGATTATAGTCAAGAAGCTATTCAAAAAATTATGCAAAATAGAAATATTTTCCTTGAAGGAGAAAAAGCAAAGAAAGTAGCTAAAATGAATTCAAAAAATAGTGCTCCTAACTCTGCTCCTACTCCAAATAAAGAAACTGAAACTAAAACTGGAAATAAAGACGGATTCCCATTTTAATTAATGGGAACTATCTTATCTAAGGAGGATAATATATGATAGATATTTTAAATATAATGCCACATGAAATCTCTAGAGACTTAGCTGGATATATTCTGTTCTTTTATGGATCTCCAAAAACTGGGAAAACAACAATCGCTTCTCAATTTTCTAATTCCCTTATTCTTGCATTTGAGAAAGGATTCAATGCTTTGCCTGGAGTTATAGCGCAACCTATAAATAAATGGATGGAATTTAAAGAAATTTTAATGCAGCTAGAGACAAAAGCAGCGAAAGAAAAATATGAATATATAATAGTTGATACAGCAGATTTGGCTTATTTATATGCAGAACAATTTATTTTCAATAAAGAAGGAGTTACAGAATATAAAGAAATTCCTTACGGTCAAGGATACGGTATGGTTGAAAAAGAATTTGATAAAGCAATGAGAAAAATTGTTCAATTGGGATATGGATTAATATTTATTTCACACTCTCAAGATAAAACAATGGAAGATGAAAATGGAGAAGAATATAATAAAATTATTCCTACTCTTGAAAAAAGAGGAAGAAAAGTTATAAATAGGATGAGTGATATTATAGGATATACTAGAATCGCTAAAGATCCTGAATCAGGAGAAGAAAAAACATACTTATTTATGAGAGGAACTTCTCGGTATGAAGCTGGTTCAAGATTTGCTTATACTTCAGATTTTATAGAATTTTCTTATAAAAATCTTGTTCAAGATATTGGGAATGCCATTGATAAGCTTGAAGCGAATGGCGCTACTTTAGCGACAGAACGAGAAAATCATTATATTGTAGAAGAAGAAGAATTTTTAATAGAAGATGAACTTGAAAAATTCTATGAAATGGCTGATAAGTTAATGGAAAAAGATAAAGACTATCAAATAGGAATTTCAGATATAATTCTTGACATTCTAGGACCAGAAAGAAATATTAGAAATTGTACTCAAAAGCAAGTTGATCTTGTTCGTTTAATTAATGAAGCGGTTAATAAATTATAAGCATAAAAGAGGTGTTTTAAATAATACCTCTTATTTTACATTAAGGAGGTATAGAATGTCTGACAGACCAGTTAAATGTCCCTAGCTGTGGAGAATTTTTTAGACGCAGTGAAACGGCTCACATTTACGATGAAAAAAAGAAAAGATACTTCCATAAAGAATGTTATGAGGGGACAGAAAAAGCAAAAATGGAATTGGTTTCAGATAGAGACAGCCTTTACTTGTTCATGTGCGAACTATTTGGATATGAGTATGTAGTTCCAAGAGTAAGAAAACAAATAAATGAAATTATGGAAGAATATAAATATACTTATAAAGGGATTGAATTAACATTAGATTATATTTATAGAATAGAAAAAATGGATAAACAAAAAGCCAATGGAGGAATTGGTATTGTACCTTATTTTTATGAAAGAGCTAAAGAATTTTATAAGAAAAAAATGGACATTTGAGAATCTAAAGAATTAAATTTTGAAATTGTAGAAGTTAAAATATCTACAAAAAAATGCATTGAGAAAAATAAAAAATTAATTGATATAGGAGGCTTATAGTGTTAATAGATAAAAGAGCAATATTACAAGTCTTAGGGAGTTTAGCAAAAAATCCAAAGCTTCTAAACGAAAAAAAATATTCTCTTAGAGAAGAAGACTTCGGTGAAAGATTCTATAGAATCCTATTTGGCGCAATAAATAATCTTCATATTATGGGAAGATTTGGAACAGTAGATGGAATTGCAATAGATAACTTTTTATCATCATATAAAGAACAATATGAAATATTCAATAATCAAGATGGAGTTCCTTATATAAATAGTGCTATTAAATTAGCAGAAGAAGATAACTTTAATTATTACTATGAAAGAATTAAAAAATATTCTTTTATAAATTATCTTACTTTAAGAGGAATGGCAAATACGGAACTATTCTTAGGAGTAGACGGACTTGCTCATAATAAAAATAGACAAAAAGAATTTGATTCATTAACATTAGCGGATTTAACAGGAAGACTTGACAAAATAGTATCAGAAATAAAAGTTGAATTTGAAATTAATAGTACATATGAAATTAATAGTGCTGATATTGGAATTGAAGATTTATTAAAGCAACTTAAAGAAAGTCCTGATATAGGATTAGCTCTTCAAGGTCTTATGTATAACAGTGCAATTCGTGGCGCAAGAAAGAGAAGACTATACATGCGTAGCGCTGCAAGCGGAGTGGGTAAAACACGGTTTGCAGTTGGAGATGCTTGTAATTTAGCTATAACTGAATATTACGATTCAAAAACACAATCTTGGATAAAAAATGAAAATACTGTTGGAGTTGGATTCATTACTACAGAAATGGAATTATCTGAAATTCAAACGATGATACTAGCATGGATTACTGGAATAAATGAAGATATTATTAAAGATGGTGAAACTAATGATTTTGAAGATGAATTATTAGCAAAAGCAGCAAAAATAGTAAAAGAAAGTACATTAGAAATTGCTTATATTTCTAATTTTGATTCAGATGACATAGAAGCTATTATAAGAAAATTACATTCAATGTATAATGAAAATAAAGTGAAAAAAGTAATTGATTATATCTTCTTTGACTATATACATTCTACACCAAAATTATTATTTGAATCAAGTTCAAAAACAGGAATGAAATTAAGAGAAGATACAATCTTATTTTTATTTACTGTAATGTTGAAAGATTTAAGTTATGAATTAAATATTTTCATTCAAACCGCAAGTCAATTAAATGGCTCTTGAGAAGACAGGAAAGTACAAACTGTAAATGCCCTCCGCGGCGCGAAATCGATGGGGGACAAGCTCGACGTTGGAGCCATATGCCTTCCATTAAATGAAGAAGAAGAGGATTTCGCTGATATATTTGTTGAACAATATAATATACCTAGACCTGATATGGTTACTACACTTTATAAAAATAGAGGTAGCAAGTATAAGGGAATAAAAATTTGAGCTAAATCTGATTTAGGAACTTGTAAAATGCAAGATGTAATAGTTACTGATCTGCGGTCGAAACCTATTGAAAACTTTAAAATTAAGATTCCTAAATTAACAGCTTTTGATGTCAGCGAAGATACTGAAGACGACTTCTAAAGGAAGGAGGAAGCTACCAATGTATTTAGATAAAGATTTTATAAAACAAAGTCTAACTATCGAAGAAATAACTAAACTATTAATTGAACTTGGTAGCGCAGCACCTCTTACTGATAGGAATGGGAATCCTAAATTTCAAACTATATGTCATAACTTACCAAACCAAAATAATAGTTTCAAATTGTATTATTATGATAATACAAAATTATTTAGATGCTATACTGGATGTGGTGAAAGTTTTATTGACATATTTGAATTAATTGAGAAAGCTATATATATACAAAAAGGTTATGAATGAGAGTTAAATGATTGTGTTAATTATGTAGTAGAGAAAACAGGAAAAGCTTTCGATCTTATAGAAGATAGCACTTTCTTAATAGATGTAGAAAATTCTACTGCTGAAGATTGAGGATTTATAAATAGACAATTAAAGATATTAAAGAACAATTCCGAAGAACCTGAACAAGAATTGAAGTATTACTTAAAAACTTATTTAAAATTATATAGAGAAATTTATTATACAGGTTGGATTAATGAAGGAATATCAATAGAAGCAATGAAAAAATTTAATATAGGTTTGCATATCACAACTGAAAGAATTACAATACCTTACTTTGATATAAATGGTTATTTAATTGGAGTCAGAGGTAGAACTTTAAGAGAAATAGATATAAAAAATAAAATAAAATATATGCCGATGAAGCATTGTGGAGAATACTTAACATTTCCTATGCACTCATCAATGTATGGAATTTTTCAAAATCAATTTACTATTCGAAAGTTGAAAAAAGCAGTAATTTTTGAAGCTGAAAAATCTGTATTACAGCTAGAGTCTTTCTATCCTAATAATAATATTGGACTGGCATTAGGAGGCAGCAATTTATTCGACGCGCACGTACAATTATTATTAGATTTAGGAGTCGAAGATGTTTATTTGGCATTAGATAAGGAATATAATAAATATGAAGATAATAAATATTTATCAGAATACAGTTTAAAAATAAAACAAATGAAAGATAAATTAATAAATTATTTTAATGTTTATATAATAGAAGATAGAAGTGGGTTGTTAGAATATAAAGATAGTCCAACAGATAAAGGAGAATATATTTTCTCAAAATTAGTAAAAGAATCCATAAAGAGAAAGGAATAGTTATGCTATATGAAATAATTAACAAAGATGCTGATTTTACAAAACCATTAGAAACTATTTTTAATAATAGAGGGATACCATTTGAAACGATGGAAATGTTATTGCATCCAACACAAGAAGTAGAACATGATTTTAGGTTATTGCCAAATATTATAGAATGTGCAGAGAGAATCATTGAAGCTATCAAGAATGAAGAAAAGATATTCTTACAAGTTGACTCAGATGCAGATGGCTATACAAGCGCAGCATTAGCTTGAATGATGTTGGTACATTTCGGAGCAAAAGAAGAAAATATAATTTATAGAATGCATGAAGGAAAACAACATGGGATTATAGTAGAGACAGTACCAGAAGAATGTACATTAGTTATAATCCCAGATGCTAGTTCTAATGATTTTGAAGAACATAGAGAATTAAATGAACAAGGAAAAACAATTATCGTAATGGATCACCATGAAGCAGATCATTTAAGTGAGCATGCCATAGTTGTAAATAATCAATTTGGATATCCTAATAAAAGCTTAAGTGGAGTTGGAATAGTTTATAAAGTATTCCAAGCACTTGAAGCTATAGTGCCTAAAGTAGAAGAAGACTATAGATACAATGTTGGCATGATAGCTCCTCACTTCTTAGATTTAGTTGCTGTTGGAATAATCGCAGACGTTAGTGATGTTAGTAATTTAGAAACAATGTATTATGTTCAAGAAGGAATGGCTAATATTCACAATCCTTTTTTAAGAACTATAATAGCAGGCAATCAATATAAGTTAAGTGGAGATATTTCTCCAATGAAAATTTCATTTTATATTGCTCCGTTAATTAATGCAATGGTTAGAACGGGGAGCCAAGAGCAAAAAGAAGCAATGTTTTTAGCTATGATTAAGGGAGATGAAATAGAACAAGAAGATGAAGGATTTGGGAATACAGTCTCTTATGCTGATAAAGCATTGAAAATATGTGCGGCGGTAAAACGAAAGCAAGATGTTCTTAAAAATGAAGGTATGGTTAAATTACATTTAAAAATTACAAAAAATGGAATGGATAAAAATAAAATCATTATTGGTAAAGCCTTTAGAGTGGCTGATACTTTAAAAGGATTAATTGCTATGCAGTTAGCATCAGCTTTTAAGAAACCAACTTTGGTATTAAGTAAAAATAAAGAAACGAATTTATGGTCTGGTAGTGGAAGAGGTATTAACCAATCAGATTTTAAAAATTTCAAAGATTACCTTAATAGTACAAATTTATTTGAATATGCAGAAGGACATCAGGGCGCTTTTGGTGCGGCAATCAAAGATGAAAATCTTGAAAAATTTATTGAACAATCTAACAAAGATTTAGAAAAATATAGTTTCAGTAATAATTATAAAATCGATTTAGAATATACATCAAATCAAATTAACGCAGACGTAATAGCGCAAATAGCTTCATTTAGTAATCATTACTCAAAAGGTTTTGAAGAACCTTATATATTAATTAAAAATATAAGAGTAACAGAAAGAAGTCTAACTATCATGGGTAAAAATCCTGATAAACCAAGTATAAAAATTAAAGTAGAAGACGTTAATTTCATCATATTTACAACTACGAAAGAAAAAGTAGAAGAATTAAAACAAATGAAATATATTAATGTTATTGGTAGAGCAAATGAGAACATTTGGAATGATGACATAAGTTATCAAATTATGATAACAGATTATGAAAAAGCGATAGTAAAAGCAAGAGACTTATTTTAAAGGAGAAAATTATGAATATACCAAAAAAATTAATGATAACAATGAAAGCATTAGAAAATGATTTAATATTCTTTTCTCAAGGAAAAGGAATTGCTAGAGTTGTAACTAATCAAGGGACTTTTTATGGCAAGACTTTATATGATGCTATGATAAAAGCGATACTTTATAAAGAAGAAATAAGTAAATAATATAAAATAGGAGTAAATAATGACTGATATAGTATTAACAGGACAACAAAAAAATGCAATGAGAACTGTTATTAAACGGTTAGATGCGCGAGAACGTGTTACTATCGTCGCCGGTTTTGCTGGAACAGGGAAGACTACGTTAATTCGCTATATTATAGAAGAGATGAATCTTATGCAAAACACTGTTTTTGTTTCTTACACAGGTAGAGCAAGCCTCGTTCTTAGAGACCGAGGATTGCCTGCTACTACTATTCATAGATTAATTTATGAAACAAGGAAGAATAAAAGAACAGGTGAAATTACATTTAATCGGAAGACAAGACTAGATCCAGGAATAAAACTTATCGTAATTGATGAGATATCAATGGTTCCTGAAAAATTGCTTAAAGACCTCGCATCTTATAAAATTCAAGTTATAGGATTAGGAGATCCATTCCAATTACCTCCTGTTGAAGGAGATGATAATGGATTGCTGAATAGTCCACATGTCTTTTTAAATGAGATTCATAGACAATCAAGAGATAGCGAAATTATATATTGGAGTATGCAAATAAGAGAAGGTAAAATTCTTAAGCCATTTAGAGGAAAAAATGTTGCAGTAATTAAAAGAGATATATTACGAGTTGAATCAATGGAAGCCGCAGATCAAATTATATGCGGTAAAAACGTAACTAGACATAATATAAATAATTATTTTAGAGAACAAATCCTAAAACGTAAATCAAAATATCCTGTAAAAGGAGACAAATTAGTTTGTATAAAAAATGATTGAACTATTGGTAGCCGGTTAAGCGATGTGCCTTTAATTAATGGAATGATAGGGTACGCAAACAATAGTGCAGTAATAGGATTTAATAATTTATTCGATCTTTATTTTTCACCAACCTTTAATAGAAAAGATACTTATTCTGGATTAAGAGTTAGTGGGAATCCTTTTAATGGGAAAAAATTTAAACATGACAGACAAGGAGTTAATCACTTTGAATACGGTTGAGCAATAACTGTATATAAAGCACAAGGTAGCGAATTTAATAATATTATTATTTTCGATGAAATGTCATATAGAAAAAATCATGCAAGACAATTATATACAGCAATAACAAGAGCAAAACAAAATGTAATCATAGTATTGGAGGATTAATGAATAATATAATAGAAATTTATACAGATGGAGCATGTTCTCAAAATGGAACTTGAGAAGGTGGATGGGGATTTTGTATTGATGATATCGGATATATGGGGTATGAAAAGAAAACAACAAATAATAGAATGGAATTAACTGCGGTTATAATGGCATTAGAAACTGTAACTTCCTTTGATGATTTTAAATTAGAACAAGCTTTATTAGGAGCTTTTGAAAAAAACAAAATAATAGATGTTAAAAAAATTAGAATAATTATATATACAGATTCTTCTTATGTAGCAAATGCTTATAATAAAAAATGAATAGATAATTGGAAGAAAAATGGTTGGAAAAATTCTAAAAAAGAAGAAGTAAAAAATAAAGATTTATGGAAATGGTTAGATGCATTAGTGAATAGCTCTATGTGTATAGTTGAATTTGTAAAAGTAAAAGGTCATTCAGGGGTTAAAGGGAATGAAAGAGCAGATTATTTAGCAACAACAGCAATGAAAGAAAAATTTAAAGAAACAAAAATAATAAATTTAAATAAAAGTTTTTTATAATAGGAGGTAAAATGATAAATAAACAAATATATAATCAAATTCCTTATTTGCATAATCATACTGAATATTCTAATATAAGACTTTTAGATAGCATTAATAAAGTTGAAAAATTAATAGATAGAGCAATTGAATTAGGTAGTAATGGTATCGCTATTACTGACCACGAAGTTTTATCCGCGCATGTAGATGCAATAAAACATTTAAAGAGTAAAGAATTAGATAATGATTTTAAATTAATTCTTGGAAATGAAATATATTTAATAGATAGTGCCGAAGAAATTAAACAAATTTATGAAGATGGTGGAAAGGCATCGTTTTATCATTTCATTCTCTTGGCTAAAAATAAGAGAGGGCATGAAGCATTAAGAATCCTTTCTAGTCAAGCATGGGAAAATTCATTTCATACAAGAGGTCCAATGGAAAGAGTTCCTACTGATAAGAAATTTTTAGAAGAAATTATGGAAAAATATAGAGGCGACATTATTGGAGCTACAGCGTGTCTTGGTGGAGAATTTCCTCAAGCTGTTTTAAACTATTATAGAAGTGAAGGTGCGGAATCAAGTAAAATTTGGATAGATAATTTTATGAATTGGGGAATTAATACATTCGGTATTGAAAATTTCTTTGTAGAAATTCAACCATCTGCACAAGATGAACAAAATATTTTTAATAAATTAGCTTATGAAATAGCTACTGTTTATAAAGTTAAAACTATAGTTACTACTGATAGTCATTATCTTACAAAAGAAGATAGGACTGTTCATAAAGCTTATCTTAATTCTAAACAAGGAGATAGAGAAGTTGATGATTTTTATTCAACTACTTATATGATGGAAATGAATGAAATGGTTGATTATTTAAGTATTTCTTTAAAAGAAGAGCAAATAAAAGAAATTATTGAAAATACGATAGCAATTCCTGATATGTGCGAAAATTATGATTTATATCATAAGCAAGTTGTGCCTAGTGTAAATGTGCGTGAAAAATTAAAATTAGACAAAATAGAAAAAATGATAATGACAAATAGAGAATTTAGAGATTTAGTTCATGATGCTTATATGAAATATGATAATATTGAAAAGTATATAAATTCTGACAATGATCAAGAATTATATTTTGCATTAAGAAGTCTTTATGGATTATATAATAAAGGACTATGGTCTGACCAATATCTTGCTAGAATAGATTTAGAAATTAGTGAAATCATTGGTATTGGTATTAATATGGATGAAAATATAAGTCAATATTATAATACAATGGAATATATTATGGATTTAATTTGAGCAGATGATGGCGGTAATAGTTTGATTGGTCCAGGTCGAGGTTCTGTAAATGGATTCTTAACTGCTTACTTAATGGATATTACTCAAATAGATTCAATAAAGTATGAGCTTCCTCATTGAAGACATATCTCAGCAGAAAGACCAGAGCTCCCAGATGTTGACTTCGATACTGAAGCTAGCAAACGTGCTTTAATTTTACGAAAATTAAAAGAAGAACTTGGCTACAAAAGAGTTCTTAACATTGCTACTTTTGGAACTGAAAAATCTAAGTCAGCCTTGCAAACTGCCTGCAGAGGGCTAGGAATTGACAATGATACAGCAGAATTTATTGCTAGTTTAATTCCTATTGAAAGAGGATTTAATTGGACTTTAGATGATTGTTATTATGGGAATGAAGAAAAAGAAAGACGACCTAGTAAAAAATTTATACATGAAATAAATAAATATGATAGATTAAAAGAAGTAGCATTTGGAATTGAAGGGCTAGTTAATAAGCGTAGCATACACGCTTCTGGAGTTTACATTTTCTCTTCTGATTTTACAGATTGAAATGTAATGATGCGTGCTCCAAGTGGACAACCTATCACACAATTTAATATGGAAAATTCAGACTACCTTGGAGGTCTTAAGTATGATTTTCTCACAGTGAAAGCTATGGATAAAATCCGAGTTACGTTAGATTTACTATCTGAAGATGGTAGAATTGAATGGAAAGATTCTTTAAGAGAAACTTATGATTATTATTTATATCCTGATAAATTAGAATTTGATAATTTAGAAATATGGAAGTTAATGCATAAAAATAAAGTATTAGATTTATTCCAATATTCAACTTCTATTGGGATACAAACAGCCCAAAAAATTAAACCTATTTCTCTTAAGCAAGCTGCTTCTGGTAATGACTTAATGAGATTAATGGCAGAAAGAGGTCAAAAACAACCTATCGATAAGTATATAGAATTTAAAGACAATATAAAACTTTGGGATAACTTAATGATAGATTATGGATTAACCTTAGAAGAAAGGCTAATATTAAAAGAACATTTAGAAGCTACTTACGGGATTGCTACTACACAAGAATCAATTATGAAATTAGCAATGGATAAAAGAATAAGTGGTTTTAACGTAAAAGAAGCAAATAAATTAAGAAAAGCTGTAGCTAAAAAGAAAAAGAAAATAATGGATGAAGTAAAAGAATTATTTAAAGAAAAAGGATTAAAACTAGGAACTTCTTTAAATATGTTACGCTATATTTGGAAAGAATGTATTTTGCCACAAGCTGGATACAGTTTCTCAGAGTGCCATACTTTACCTTATACTGTTATAGCTGTTCAACAATTGAACCTTGCTTATAATTATCCTATCGTTTATTGGAATACTGCTTGCTTATCTGTAAATGCTGGTTCATTAGAAGATAGTGAAGCTAAAAAAGCAAAAACTACTGATTACGGTTCTATCGCATCCGCTATAGGAAAAATGAAAGAAAATGGAGTTATATTAGTTTATCCTGATATTAACCGTGCCAACTTTGATTTTAAGCCTGACGCAGATAACAATTTAATACTATTTGGATTAAAAAGTATGAATAAAATTGGTCAAGATTTAGTTGCAGAAATTATTGAAAACAGACCTTATGAATCAATAGAAGATTTTTGTATGAAAGTAAAAGTAAATATAACTCAAATGATTTCTCTTATTAAAGGTGGTTCTTTTGATACTTTAGAAAACAAACCAAGAGAAGAAATAATGAAAGATTATTTATGGAAAGCATGTGCGCCTAAAAAGAAATTAACGATGCAAAATCTTAATGCTTTAATAAATGGTGGGTTTATACCAGAAAAATATAAGATAGAAATGAGAGTTTCTAAATTTAATAAATACTTGAGAAGAAGAGGAAACAAATTTATTATTAATGATAATGATTATTATTTATTTGACGAAGCAATTAAAGAAGGATATTATACTATCTTTGATTTTCCTGAAGCATTTGTTGAAACTATAGAAGGAAATTTATATATTTCTAAAAAATTATGAGATAAAATATATCAACCTATAGTTTTACCAATTAAGAGTTATATTAAAACGAATATGAAAGAAATATTAAATGAATACAATAATTCATTATTCGCAGAGTTTTGGAATAAGTATGCGAAAGGAACTATTTCTTATTGGGAAATGGAATCTATTTGTTATTATCATCATGAACATGAATTAGCAAATGTTGATTACACAAGTTATGGGATTTCAGAATTTAATGATTTACCTAAAGAACCTATCATTGAAAGATGGTATAGATATAAAGGTATTGACAGACCTATTTATAAATTAAATACTATTGCAGGAACTGTATTAGATAAAGATAAAATACGACATACTGTCACATTATTAACAACAAATGGAGTAGCAGTAGTTAAACTTTATAGAGATCAATTCTCTGCTTTTGATAGACAAATTTCAGAAGTATTAGGAAACGATGATAAGAAAACTATAGTTGAACGTTCTTGGTTTAAAAGAGGAAATAAATTGTTAATAACAGGTTTTAGAAGAGACGGTCAATTTGTTGCTAAAACTTATAGGAATACTGGCAGACATACTATATATAAAATAACTGATATAGGAGAAGATGGAACTATCTCTCTTATTTGGGAAAGAACAGGAGAAGGTGGGGAATAATATCTCCTCAACTTCTGTTTTTTTACAAAATATGTTATACTTATATAAAGGTACAAAATATAGTACATAAGAAAAGGAGGAATACAAGATGTTACTTTACAAAGAAAAAGAATTTGCTTTAGGAGAATTAGTAGAATATTTGAATAAATTAGAAACAAAATCTATAGTATTAGATTTAAAGTTTGGAGAAAAACCAGTTATAGTAGAATATAATATTGACGATAATAATGTAAGTAATATTAGAATTATTGAAGAAGAAGGAGAAAGATTCCCAGAGAGTGAATATCTTTATACATATTTAACTTATAAGAATATTTCAGAGAAAATATTTACTGCAAAGATATGCGGTTGGAAAGAAATTTCTTATTTAAATTTAATAAATATGATTTTAGATGATGAACAATTTGAATTAGCTTTTCAAATAGTATCAGAAGAAACTATGCAAGAAGATGAAGAATTATATGAAATTGAAAATATGGAAATTTTTAAAGAACTTCAATTATATGATGATTGAGAAATAATTCTCTTTAAAAAATTGTAAGGAGAGGGATATATGTTTACAGTTATAAAAAGAAATGGTAAAAAAGTTCCTTTTAATATTATGGTAATAGAACGTAATATAAAACTCGCTGCTTTAGAATCAAACACAATATTAAAATTAAGTGAAATTAAATTGATTTCAGCAGCAATTATAGATAAAATAAAAAAACCTGAAGTTCATGTCGAAGAAATTCAAGAGTTTGTACAATTTTCTTTAATGGAACAAGGATTTTTTAGAATAGCAACTGATTATATAGAGCATAGGAACAAGCATAAAATTAGAGTAAAAAAAGAATACCAATTTTTAAGTGATGCTTTCCTTAGTAAATATAAACATTTACCAGATCCATTTAAAAATCAATTAGGCGCATTCGTATACTATAGAACTTATTCTCGTTATATAATAGAAGAAAAAAGAAGAGAAAGATGATGGGAAACTGTTGCAAGAGCAGTCGATTATAATTGTTCTTTAGGGAATTCTTCTAAGAGAGAAGCAGAAGAATTATTCGATGCTATATATAATCTTAAAGGATTTTTATCAGGTAGATCATTATGAGTTGGAGGCACAAAGGTAGCAGATATAAGCCCACAGTCAAATTTTAACTGTGCTTTTGATACTATTAATGATTATGAAGTATTTTATGAACTATTTTACTTATTAATGATTGGTTCTGGTGTTGGACTGAAAATTACGAAAAAAGAAAAAGAAATATTACCTTTAATTAGGACAAATACAGAAATTATAAATAAGCACTATAATTCAATTCCAAAAAATAAACGTACTGAACATACTACTTTAGAATTTAGTCCTGATAATACTATCGTAAAAATTATAATAGGAGATAGTAAAATGGGATGGGCAACTAGCTTAAGATACTTTTTTGAGCTTCTTACAGCTAATCATTTCGCGGATATATCTACAATTATATTTAATTATGATAACGTTCGACCAAAAGGAGAAATGTTAAAAACATTCGGTGGATATGCAAGCGGTCATACTGCATTGGTAAATATGTATGAAAAAATAGATAAAGTATTGAAAAACAATATTGAAACTTATAGAAGATTAGAAACTGTAGATCTTATGGATATTGCTAATATTATAGGTGAAAATGTAGTTTCAGGTGGAGTAAGAAGAACTAGTGAAGTTATATTATTTGGCTATGATGATGAAGCCATGTTAACTGCAAAGAATGAAATATATACATTAGAAGAAGGAAAATGAAAAGTTAATAAAGAATTAATTCATAGACAAATGAGTAACAATAGTATTTTTTATGAAGAAAAGCCTAGTAGGGAACAATTACATTGGCAAATTGAGCAAATGAGATATACTGGTGAGCCAGGGTTTATGAATTCTCAAGCAGCTAGGAAACGTAGAAAGAATTTTCAAGGAGGCAATCCATGTATGGAAATCTTACTTGATAATAAAGGCATGTGTAATTTAGTTACTTTGGTTATAAGTGCTTTCATAAAAGACGGAATACTTAATAGAAATAAAATGGCTCATGTTTTAAAACTTTTAACAAGAGCTTCTTATAGAATGACTAACGTTGAAATGGAACTTCCTAAATGGAATGCTATTCATAAAAGAGATGCTTTAATTGGAGTTTCTATGACTGGATACCAAGATATGATTAATTTAACTAATCTATCAATGGAAGAACAAGCAAAATTATTAAAAGAAATGAAAAAAATAGTTAATAAAACTGCAAAAGATATCGCGCTTATAATGGGCAAGAATGCCCCAGTATTGACAACTACAGTAAAGCCAGAAGGTACGCTGTCACAACTCCCAACTGTATCTAGCGGAGTGCATTATTCACATTCTCCTTATTATATTAGAAGAGTAAGAATTAATGCTAATGATCCGATGATACATGTAGTAAGAGAGTTAAATTGGCGAATGGTTCCTGAAGTAGGACAAACAGAACCTAATGTAAAAACTTATGTTGTTGAATTCCCAGTTAAATCACCAAAAGGAAAAACAAAATATGATGTAACTGCTATTGAACAATTAGAGAATTATAAGATGTTTATGGAAAATTATGTTGAACACAACGTTTCTATTACAGTTCATGTTAGAACGCATGAATGAGAAGAAGTAGAACAATGGGTTTGGGATAACTGGGATGATATTGTTGCAATTTCATTCTTATCATTAGATGACAACGCTTATGAGTTACTTCCTTATGAAGAAATAGATGAGAAAGAATATTTAGAAAGAAAAGCAGAGATGCTAGATTTTAAACCGAGTTTAATTTCTAAGTATGAATCAGGCGAAGATTTTGAACTTAACGAAAGTGAATGCTCAACTGGTGCATGTCCAATAAAATAAGAGAGAAATAATTTCTCTCTTTCTTTAACTAAATTAATTGACTTTATATAAAAAAAATGCTATAATTAATTAATAAAGGAGTGATAATAAATGGATAATTCTAAAATTTTGAAAGAACAAATAATAGATAAAGTAAAAAATCCATTACAAAAAGAATATGGAGATAAAAACGATTGCACTTTAGTATCAATTACTAATTTTATAGATTATTATTTATTAGACTATTATGATTTTTCTTTTGGTTCTATTTATGATTTAGTTGCATATCAAGCGAAAAGACAATTTATATATCATCCTAAATTAGGCAGTAATCCTTTAGCAATTTCTTGTCTTGTCCAATATATGTTAAAAATAAAATTCAAAATTAATAAATATAAAATGAAAACTAAATTATTTAAAACAAAAAATTTTTTTAATATAATAGAAAAATCTATTATGAATAACAAACCTGTAATTTTAAGTATTTTAAATACTAAAGATAAAAAATACACATGACATACTATAGTTATTAAAGGAATTAGAGTAATTGAAAAAGATGGAGAAATAACAAAATCTTTTATAATATCTGATAATTGGTCTCCATCTAAAAATAAAATATTAGATTTAGACAATTTAGGATTTATTTGTTCTATAAATTATTTACGGAATTAAAAAGGAGAAAATTATATGAGAGATAAAATTTGTTTAATTGCTGGACCATTTCATGGAAGAGCAAATAAAACAATAAGACAACAAGAGTGAATGGAATTGAAGAAATTGCACGCTGATAACAAAATTAGAGAAATAGATTTTATTAGTCTACATAAAATAGATAGTTTTTATTACACAAATGAATTATCAGATTGTGAAGATATGCATGATAGACTAATGAATACTATTGCTACTTCTGACTATGTATTTATTGATATAGTTAATGCAGATACTACAACTGCAATAATAGTTGCATCAATAGATCGAATTAATATTACCAGAGAAGATGATGATAAAATTGAAATAATAGCTTATGCAGAAGATGAAAGAATCTATGACAATGAACTTTATGGATTAATCTATACACCAGTTGCATTTGATCAATTCTTAATAGGTTTAATTCAAAAAAATGGAAAAATATTTAGAACTCATTTTTTAGCAGTAGAAAGAATAAAAAAGATAAGCAAAGAAATAAGAAATAAAAGACGGAGAGAGAAAGAAGCTAAAGAAAAAGCTGAGAAGAAGACAGAAAGAGAAACAAAAAAGGAAAAAATAACTTTAGAATTATTGAAGTAAAGGAGGGACATAATGCCTAAAACAGATGAAATGACTCTTAATGAAATAATTATAGCTAATTTGCCTAAAGAAATTTCAATTGAAAATAAATTAAAACATTTTAGAGAAATTGATAAAGGATTTCTTAAAATTGATAAAAGCACTGAATATATTCTATTAAGACCTTATGATAAAGATAGCCAAAGTATGTATCTTACAATTTTTAAAAACTTAGAAAAGATTAGTGATGTATTTAAATTTATTGAAAAATATATAGGTAAAATAAGATTAATAGATACAGATTTTGATGAAGAATTCCAAGGTAAAATTGATTTTTGGGTAGAAGATTCATGCTATAGCTTAATGCATGCAGATAATTTTATTGTAGATATAAAGGAAGGTATATAATGCGTATTTATTATAATAATTTAAAATTTACGAAAAATACGGAATTATTAATTGTTAATGATGATAAAAGATTCACAATTTTTGTAGAAAATACGATAGAAGCTGTAATGAAATATATGAACGATATATTAAAAGATTCAACAGAAGACATTGTACTCTATATATCGAATGTTAAAATGATAAATCCAAGAACAATGAATACTCTATATAGTAATTCAAGAATTACAATACAAATATTTTAGGAGGAAAAGGAATGTATTTAAAAGAAATAATAGAACTTTACAGATGTGAAACTGAAACAGAAGCTGAAAATTTAATTAAAAAAGCAAAAGAAAATCAACGTGAAGGTGGATATGAATTAAAAGATTATGGCAGCCAACATAAGACAAAAGTTAAAGGCGGAGAAATTTACGATGACTTTTATTTAGTAAAACTAAAGAAAGTTATGGAAGAGTAGATGATAGGAATAAAAATTTATAGGGATTCTGCTATTGCTGTGATCCCTAAATATAAAACTAAAGGCAGCGCTGGTGCTGATATATATTCAACAGAAACTGTTACTTTACAACCAGGAGAAAGAGTTATGATAAAAACTGGATTGTATTTTGAATTACCTATTGGCATAGAAATGCAAATACGACCTAGGAGTGGGTTAGCCGCAAAATTTGGAATTACTATGATCAATTGTGTAGGAACTCTTGACTCTGATTATAGAGGAGAATTAAAAGTACCTTTAATTAATTTAAGCAATGAACCTTACACTGTACAAGTTGGAGATAGAATTGCACAAATGATTTTTGCTAAATATGAAATTAGTAGATTCTTAGAAGTATCTGATTATAAAGAATTAGAAAAGACTGAAAGAGGTCAAGGCGGTTTTGGCTCAACTGGAAAGTAGGTGTAACATGAGCAGATTTAATCCATCTGTAAAAAATCTACAAGAAATGCAAAAATTGTTTGAAGATTTCCTTTTTGACCAAGAGATAGCTGAAAAAATGAATGCTTCTCTTGCAACCATAAAAAAATATAGAAAAAGATACGATGAAACCGGTAAACTTTCTATTGAAAAAATATCTAATACCTCAGATAGTAGAAAAGAAAAAATAAAAATAGATGATTATGTACCCGTAGAATCAAAAAACTCAAAGAAATTGATAGCGTTTGACCAGTCCTCAAGACTTATAGGATATTCAGTTTGAGAAAATAATAAATTAATTAGTTATGGGGTAGTTGACTTTTCAGCTAGCAAGGATACTATCCATAGACTTTATATGATTAGTAAATGAATGAAAAGTTTTATTGAAGAGAAAAGTCCAGAAATTGTATACTTTGAAGACATACAATTAGAATCAAATGTAGGAACATTTAAAACGTTGTCAATGGTTTTAGGAGTATGTAAAGTAGTTGCTCATGCTTTAAGTATCTCGTATGAATCTATTTATAGTTCAGAATGAAGAAAGTTCTGCGGTATTAAAGGAACTAATAGACAACAATTAAAAAGAAATGCTCAATTATATGTATTAAAAGAATTTGGACTTAAAGTTACAGATGACGAAGCAGAAGCTATTTGTATTGGAAAATTTGGATGTAGTAAATTAAATGAAAAAAAATATTTGAATTGAGATGACTAATCAAAAGGGAGCAAATATTAATGAAATCATGAGAAAAAAAATGGAAAGATAATTTAAAAGCAATTGAAGATGTTTCATGGGACATAGATAAAGAAGAAAAAGATATTTTAAAAGTTGTTAGTGAAAGATATCCTATGAGTATTCCAAAGTATTATTATAATTTAATAGACGAAAATGATCCAAATGATCCGATAAAAAAACTATGTTTCCCGAACGCGTTTGAAGCAGATCTTATGGGAGACACAGATACATCAGGAGAATCATCAAATACTAAAATGCCTGGACTACAACATAAATATAGTACGACAGCTTTAGTGCTTACTACAAGCGCATGCTTTATGTATTGCAGACATTGTTTTAGAAAAAGAATGGTTGGATCTAATTCTGATGAAATTAATAATAGAATGAAAGAAACAATAAAATATTTAAAAGAACATGAAGAAGTTAACAATGTGTTATTAACAGGTGGAGATTCATTCTGTATGAGTAATGAACAAATAGAAAATTATTTGAAGAATTTAGTTGAGATTGAGCATTTAGATTTCATAAGATTTGGAACAAGAGCATTAGTAGTTTTCCCTGAAAGAATTTATGGTGATCAAGAACTTATAGATATTTTAGCTAAATATAATGATAAGAAAAAAATTGTTATTATTACACAATTTAATCATCCTAGAGAACTGACTGTTGAAGCTAAAAGAGCGATTGATATGCTTTTAAAGAAAGGTATTGCAATTAATAATCAAGCTGTAATATTAAAAGGTGTAAATGATGACCCTAAAGTATTAGCGGAGCTATTAAACGGATTAACCAGAGTCGGAATTAATCCATACTATGTATTCCAGTGCAGACCCGTAAAAGGAGCTAAAGCTGGTTTCCAAAAAACATTGCTTGAATCTTATGAATTAGTAAAAGAAACTAAACAATATTTGAATGGTATTGGTAAAAGATTTAAATTAATTATGTCACATGTTCAAGGTAAAATAGAAATTATAGGAATTGAAAATAATAAAATGATTTTTAAATTTCATCAAACTAAATATATTGACAATAACGAACGTATCTTTATTCGTGAAATTGATGTAAACGGTAAATGATTAGATGATAAATTAAATTTTATAGAATAAATAAAAAAAATAGGAGTGAAATTAATCACTCCTATTTTTATGTTCTAATTCATCTGATTTATCATTTGTTGTAAAACTTTAATCATATCTAATAATTCTTCTTTTGACATGCTATTTGTAACAGTATCTGTAGTTCCGCTATCATTAGCTTGAATATCTATTGTATTCGCATCAGTTAAAGAAATAACGAAATTTTGTTCTATACTGGTATCTATAGTTATTATTGATATGATATCTGGATAATTAGTATATTCTATAGTAATAGTCATTATCTACATCCTCCTGTTCCATCTATATCCATAACCACGAAACTTCCATTTCTTAGTCCTGTTGTTCCATTTATAGTACCTTGAAAATAGTAGTATAATAAACCAACTTCTGTAGTTGTATAATCATAGTAATATTTTCCTATTTGAGTAAGTCCTGCAGAGTTTATCAATTTGCTTCCAGCATCAAGTGGAATTTCTATTAAAACTTCTCTTTGCTTGTTTTCTATTGTTATAACTATATCTGTCGGATCTATCAAATTTCCATCGAAATCATAAAATTCAACAATAAGTCTAACTGTGTCTCCAATTGTAACTTTAGTCATGTCTTCCCTCCTCTGCATAAACTTTCAAATCTCTAGTTTCTTCAACTATATTTATATTTCTAGATTCACTTTTTAATATAATTTTTCTAATTTTTTCATATACTTTAACTTTCCATATCTTAGGCAATGTATCATCTACAATCGCTAGAATTGCAGCCTTGTTCGCTTTAACTACTGTTAAAATTACTGGAGGATAAATAGTTGTTCCCGTTGATATATCTGGTATATTCGCATTTAAACTAGATTCTGATATTTCTTCCATTAAACTAGTATTAGTAGTTAAATTACAAATTAATTCTGCTAATGAAATATGAAGCATATCAAATAATTGCGTTCCAAAATAATCTCCTAATGTATAACATGTAATTACTTCAACTGAAATATAACCAACATCTGTAATTTCTGTATAAATATCTGGATGATACGGACCAGCCATATTACTACTAACTTCTGTATCTACATCAGCACTAATAGTAATACCTACATAAGGTATAAGAGCTTCTATGCTAGACGTTGAAACTTCACCATCTACTGAAAGGTTCCAAATAGTAAATATAGTAGGATCATTCGTATCTACAATAGAAGTTGATAATTGTCCACTTACTGTAGTTGCTACAGATAGTATAGGCTCATTCGCATTGACGGCATTAATTGCAACTTCTCCATCAAGATAAATATTCCATGTAGTATCTATTATAGAATCTTGAGCAAATGTATTATTAATTGCTACTTCTCCTAAAATATTTAAGCCTAAACTCATTGTAGGAATATTCGCATTTATATTATTAATTGCTGTTAAAGCATTTATATCTTTATTTCTTATAGGTTCTACTATAGGCTCTTTCGCATCTGTGCTTGCGATAGCTATTAATCCATTAATTGTAGCACCTATATTTAAAATAGGAATTTCTGCATTTACATTAGAATTTGCTGACTCTGATTCAATCATAACTCCAATATTTAATATAGGTATATTAGCATTCGTATTAGAATTTGCTGATTCTGATTCAATCATAACACCAACATTTAAAGTAGGTTCATTAGCATTTATACTTGACATAGCTATTTCACTATTAATTGTTGTATTTCTAACCGCATTTATTATAGGTTGTTGTCCAAAAGAATTAACAATTGCTGTTAAAGCATTCACGTCTATATTCCTAATTGAACTTATAACGGGCTCTTCTGCATCCGTATTTATGATAGCTGTTAATCCATTAATTGTAGTACCTACATTTAATATAGGTGTATTCGCATTCACGTTAGAATTTGCTGATTCTGATTCAACTGTAGCATGTATAGATACTTCTGGTGCATTTGCATTTGCATTAACACTTACTACTTCCGCTCCAATCGTAGTGCCTACATTTAAAACAGGTGAATTAGCATTAGTATTTGAAATAGCTTTTTCAGCAAATACATTTACAATAATACTTAAATCAGGAATATTGGCATTACTATTAGATATAGCAACTTCACCAAATACTTCAACAGGTTCAGTAACACCTATAGCAGGACTATGAGCACTAGTTGTTGAATTCGCAACTTCCGCATTTACATCTATATTTCTAATTGAACTTATAACAGGTTCTTCCGCATTTTGATCAGAAGTCGCAGTTATGGCATTTATATCTATATTTCTGATTGAACTCATAACAGGTTCTTCTGCATTAGTATTTACAATTACAGTCTCTCCACTAATATTTAAACCTAAACTTAAATTTGGTATTTCCGCATTTGAAGTACTTATTGCAACTTCTGCATTCATTGTTTCACTTATTGATATTACAGGTTCTTCTGCATTAATATTTGTAATTGCAGTTTCTGCACTAATATTTAAGCCTGAACTTAAAATAGGAATTTCCGCATCATTTATTGAATTCGCAGTTATAGCGTTTACATCTATATTTCTGATTGAGCTCATAACAGGCTCTTCTGCATTAGTATTATTAATAGCATTAATAGCACTTACATTTATAACAATTTCTACTGATATTACAGGTTCTTCTGCATTCACATTGTTAACTGATGTAGGAGCTTCTATTCCAAGAGATTCCATAGTTACTTGTGCTTCATTAGACCAAGCAGATTCCTTCGTACCAATTACTCTTTTTATCCTATAAGTATAAGTCTCTCCAGTCTCCAAACTTAAATCTAAATAATCGCTAGTAATTTTTGTTACTTTATTTAGAGGTTCCCAACTTCCTACCCCAATTTTTCTTTCTATTATATACCCATCTAAATAAGTAGATAAAACTGGGACTTCTGCAGAAGTTGTAACTGTTGAAACTTCTGAATCAATTGATACAAATCTTTTTGTTTCTATAACAGGATTTTCTCCTTGAATATTAGATATAGCTTTTTCAGCAATTATATCTACATCAAGAACTGTAACAACTACTACCTCATGCGCTTCACAGGTATTTGTTGATACTTCCGCATTTATTATTTCATTTATTGATATTATTGGTTCTTTTGCATTACTTGTTGATGGTGATACTTCTGCACTAATATTTAACCCTGAACTTAAAATAGGAATTTCCGCATCTATATTAGAATTTGCGATTTCCGCATTTATTGTTTCATTTATTGATACTGAAGGTTCTTTTGCATTGCTCGTTGCTGCTGATACCTCTGCATCTATACTTAATCCAACATTTAATTCTGATATTTCCGCATCACTTACATTTAATGAAACTTCTCCATTAATATTTATATTTGATTCTGAAATTATTGTAGGAATTTCTGCATCATTCGTATTTAATGCAGTTACTCCATTAACACTTAATCCCGCATTTAATGTAGGAATTTGTGCATCTACCGGAGTAATTGTTGAAGTCAATGCTGCAATATTCAATCCTGAACTTAATGTAGGAATTTGTGCATCTACTGGAGTAATTGTTGCAGTTACTGCTGTAACATCTACAGCTGTTTCTGCGGTTACGCTTATTGCAACATTATCCATATTAAAAGAAAGTGCTCCAGTTGCACTATTACCAGTATCTAAATTACCAGCGAATGTTATTGTAATAGTTGCATTAGATGCACTTGACGTACCACCAAAATCTGTAGTAGAACCATTCCTAGTACTATAAGATTCTGTCGTTGTTGGTTCTCAAGTATATAAATCATATGTAGTACTAGCAACAGTTATCTGTAATTTTACTTGTGCAGTATCTACAGTTTCATATCCATCAACTTCACCATCAAAACTTATTTGACAATCTGTTATTGTATCTCCAACACTAGCCCCTAAATCTTCCCAAGTGCCAGTCCATTCCCAAGTTGGTAATCCATCTTGATTACGACCAAGAGCATCAAAACCAATATCTGTTGATGTATTAACCGCATACGCCCTGTTTTCATCTGTACCTACCCAACTCTCTAAAGAGCCGGTAAATGTAAAAGTTTTAATTAAAGCCATTTACTTGCTCCTTTCTACCAAGTTAGTTCTATGTTAAAATCTTGTTGAATTGCTGCTAAAATTGGTGCTCCTAATATAGATGTAATTACTGCACTAGGGATATCTACTGATGACACTGATATTTCTGCGCTAATATTCAAACCTAAATTTAATGTAGGTATCTCAGCATCATTTATTGATGTTGATATTTCTGCACCAATACTTGCTCCTGTGCTTAAAATAGGATCTTCTGCATCTGAAGTATTTACTGAAATTTCTGCACTGATGTCTAATCCTGAACTTAAAATAGGAACTTCTGCATTTGTACTAGAATTTGCAGTATTACTAATTACATTTAATCCTAAACTTAAATTAGGTTCATTCGTACTTGCTGTTAAAGTTGATACTTCTGCACTTATATTTAAACCTAAATTTAATGTAGGTGTCTTTGCATCGCTTGTTGAAGCTGCAATTTCATTAGAAATATTTACAATTCTAATTGTATCTATAGAAGGTATTTCCGTATCCATATTATTAATAGCACTAATAGCACTTACAATTATAGTAAGAAAATCAGTTAAATTTTTTATAGTTACATCATTCATTGTACCTAAAGTTTTATTCGAATGATCTCCTAAATCAAAAAATTCCCAAGCCATGTTACACCTCCATTCATCTAATTTTATGTAATTTAAAAGGATTATATAAAATATAATCCTTTATTTGTGTTGATTATGATGCTACGATAGTCGCAATTCCATCTACATGCCAAGTGATTTTGAAATCACCATTGCTTGATATTTCATTTTGACCGAAATCAATATAACATATTAAAGCACTTGTTGCTGGTACACCAGTGTCTACATATACAACTGCATAATATGCAGTAATAGTTGAAGCTGACCAAGTCGTATCAGTCCCATCTAATTTAATTGTATTAGATGGTCCATCATAAGTTAAACCTTTACCAACTAATGTATCTCCACCTGCTGTGTATCCAGTACCTGAAACTTCACTAGCAGATACATCGTCCCAATAAATATGTGCATCTTGATCAGGTGTGTAACCAGTGACTAATAAAGCAACTTTAATAGTATCAACTAAAAAATCGATTTCTTTTGATAGTGCTTTTAATAAAGCATTCCCGTACATTTTAGCAGTTACAGCCATAAAACTTTTCCTCCTTTAAGGTAATTTTTATTATTATGATTGAATGTGTGTTGGAGGTAAAATAGTTACTGCTAATTTTACAAGCAAATCTAAAGCCTCATCATCCAATATTAAATCAAATTCATTCATTAATTCTTTACTTAATTCAACTATAGCTACTTCATGCTTCTCAGTCGCAGTTAAGGATAGTTCTTCTAATCCTTTCACTACTACAAGAGCAATTTCCGCTATATTTTTTATTTTTTCATCTCTAAAAGCATAACCTGTAAACATTAAAGCTAAATTAACTTCACTATAGTAATCAAATCCTTTGGCTCTTAGCCAAGGTGCTCCATAACGAAAATAACTAACTAATGCAACAACTAGTAAAAAAGCTAAAATTAAAGACCAATCAATCATCATGTTCCTCCTTTTCTAATATTTTATTTAATAATTTATTTAATAGATATATAGTTTTTTCTATTAATATTACTAATTTATTTTTCTTTATTTTTAAGATATAATTTATATCTAAAAATTGCATAATTCCTTCTGAAATAGATAACGCATATTTTATAGTAGAATATTTTTTAGAAATATGGTTATATTCTATTACTACTACTGGACAATTTATTTCTTTCAAAATTTGAAAATCATTCCAAGAGCCAGGAGCTGATGCTGTTATATCTCTGTCAATACTATTTAAATAATCATCTAAAGATCTATCTATAAAAGCAGCTAATTTACCACTTTCATGTGAAGTATGCCAATAAAAAATTCAATCATCAAATTTATTATTTAAATTTTTATTAATCTGAATAGAAATAAATCCATTCGCTTTTACTTCTTTTTCTAACGCAATTTTATCTTTTAAAGATATCTTATCAAAGTTTAAAGGTTGCGCTAATACCACATTTACTCCATTTAATTCTAAAATTTTTTTAATAAGTTTAATAACTTTAATATTAAATTTAAAATCTTTAGGACATAATTCACTATGATTATTTGAGGTATCTTCTATATATCCAATATCTAATATTATCGTTTTATTATCTAGCATCACTCACCTCTTATCTTAAATTATTTGTCCTCTAAAACTCTTTCCATCTAATTCTCCATTAATAGACTCTATTGTTTTCATTGCATCATTCAGAGTCATTGCAAAAACCGCCATATAAATATCAAATATAGCAATTTGCTTTCTTTCGCAAGTAGGATACATCATGGAATTATTACAAATATCTATAATTTGTTCTTCTAAAAATCTTTGTCTATGACTTTGCCAAATATTAAATCTTTGTATCACAATCTCTAAAATTTCCCTTTCTTCCGCACTATACTCAGGACCATAGTGATATGCATTAAATTTTTCAATTGTTTCATTAAAACATAATAAATTTCTTTTTTCCATCATTGAGCAATTATCTGCGTTAGGACAATTCTCTATACAATCATCCGTTTCTTTCGCTAACTCATATAAGGCATCTGCTCATAATTCAAACTTTTTAATAAATAAATCTCTAAAAATCATTTCTTTTCCTTTGTTTCCTAATATGAAATCAATAAGGAATCTTCTTTTATAACTTTTTATGCGGTGATGAAGTGGATGATTTATTAATTTATTATTTAACTTTTTCTTTCTCTTGGCTTTTCTATATCTGTTGTTAATAAAAGCTGTGATAATACTTGATAGAAAGGCTATTATCGCTACAATAATACTGGTGTATTCACCCATTTTATCCCTCCTATAGCATTTGTTTGTTTTTATTATCCATTCCATCATAAATGTTTTTTTCTGGTTCTTTAGTTTCTTCAATTTTAAAACTTTTGGTAAGTTTTATAACATTTTCAGTTCCTGCTTTCGTAAAATAGTATCCAAGAATAACTAAAAAATCTAAATTTACAACATTTATAATAGTGATGAAATCAAAACCAAATGAAAGTCCAACAAAACCAATAATAATAGACAATATTCATATTATAGTAACTATTGTTATAAGTTTTTTTGATGTTTCTAAATTTTTAAATTTCTCGAACATTTCACTATCCTTTCTTAAACTGGACATAGTTCTATCCATATATAATATTCAAAATATCGATAGAAGATTTAATATATTCGCCCAATCTAATTCAACCGCAATTCTTAGCTGCCCTGTTTGACATAGTAAAAAAACTATGTTATAATAAGATATAAGAATCTTATATCCAAAGGAGAGTGAAGTACAATGTATATAGTAGCATTAAATTGAGGTCATGGACCGAACACAGCTGGTAAACGTACACCAAATTTTATAGATGGTAGCCACATGAAAGAATTTTATTTTAATATCGCAGTTGTTAAAAGAATTGAAAAACTTTTATTAAAAACTGGTCAATTTGAAGTGATTAAAGTTGGCAGTGAAACACGTGATATGCCATTAGGTGAAATAGTTTCAAACGCAAATAAAACGAATGCAGATATTTTTGTTTCTATCCATGCCAATGCTTTTGGTAGTGGCGGATGGAATAGCGTAACTGGTATAGAAACTTTTAATTGTCCCGGAAGTAGCATGGGACCAAAACTAGCAAGACTTGTCCAAGATGAATTAATTAAAGCGACAGGAATGATTAGTAGAGGTGTTAAAGAAAAAGCTTTCTATGTAATCCGTTATACTACAATGCCAGCAATTCTAAGTGAAAATGGTTTCATGACTAATAAAAGAGATGCTCAAAAATTATTAGATGAAAATTATCGTGATAAAATAGCAATGGCTCATGCAGTTGCAATTTGTAAATATTTTAATATTGATTATTCTATACTTTTTGAAGATTCAGAAAAAGAAAAACAAGATAAAAAAATACAAGATTGCTTAGCAATAATAAATGAAATTGATCTTATATTAGAAAAACTAAGGAATAAATTAAAATCGTAAAGTAAAATTACACCCCAATTAAGGGGTGATTTTTTTTATTGTGGAACTTGAACTAATTGTAATTGCATACTATCAACTCAAAATTCTCCATCTAATTTATCAGTTTTACAAAAAACTTCTATATAGTCTCCATCTGACATATTTACATTAGATGCTGCATCTAAACTCATAGCAGCTCCTAATGATTCTAATCTACCATAGCTCATTGAAGGATTTATAAATATTGTTCCATTCTTAACTAATATAAAATGAATTTTCATATTTGGAGTATCAGGGTCCCTAACTGTGGCAGTAGCATTAAAGAGATAATTAGTATCTCTTCCAGAATGTTCAAGTCTGCCATCTACTCCATTAAGACTTATTCCTCCTTGAATATCAGATTGTGTTATTACTAATGCAACTTTATTTCCTGTAAAAGTACTTGTCCCAGTTGTAACCATATTGTATGGATCTGTTTCTTTTTGATAAAAAGTCCCAAAAGAAGTATTAATATCATCTTCATTGGTTTTTACTCAAACCGCTCCTGTGTAAATATACTGTGCTCAGCTAGAGTAGACATTAGAATCTCCACTTGCGTCAATAATATGAACTTGTTTACCCGTAGATGGATTCTCAAGTGCATCTCTAGTAGTAATGTCTGGTAAAACATCCATTACAATAGGAGCACTTTCGCTTACGATAGAAGAACTTGCAACATTTGAAGTTCTATAATCATCTATTTGTACTATTGAATAAGAACTTATAGTTGCTAACATCATAACTCTTGATAAAACAACAAATTCTGCAAAATGAATATTTCCAAAAAGCATTCCTGCTAAAGTGTTCAATTCATCTGCTTCTTTTAATGTTCCTCCTTCTACTTGACCTGGTACTAAAATTATTGGAAAATTTGAATCATTCGTTGCAAGTAACCAATAACAAAAATATTTATTATTACTTACAGATGTCATTTCTCAAATACTTCCATTAAAAGTATTTATTTCTGGACCTGGATTAAGATAACATACGTCAGTACTTGCTGTAATTAATCTAAGATCTCCATCTTCTCCTATCCTATAAACAATAGGACTGCTCAATGGATTTAATACTTGACTACTCCCTATATTGTCTCCTATTCTTAATTCTATATCTTCATCAAATATAGTTCCTGTACCAACTCTTATTGTAGTTGATGATACCTGAGTAACACCAAGACCTTCGCTATATACTGTTCCACGTGTATCATGTAAATAATGATGAAGACTTGGATCCATTCTTCATTTATGAAATTCATATCCTAACCCAATCTTTTTTAAATTAGTATTATCTCAATAAGTAATAGATATAGGACATACTTCATTATTAAAAGGTCATTCTGTAGTAGAAGTTTCTATACCACTGCTAGTAAAATAAATAAAATGAACTCCTTCAATTGCCGGAATTTGAATAGAAGCATCTATATCTAAAGAATAATGAACATTATTAATCCAATAAGTTGCACCATTCCCTTCTACTGTAAAAGTCCTAGTTAAATCATCAAAACTTAAAATTGGATAAGTTTGGTTATCATCTCAACCAGCTTTATAAAAATCAGATTGAACTTCTACTCTATTTAATTCAGTATCTATAATTTCAAAATTATTTGATGTATCATCTATATAATTATCAAATATTTCTGGACCATCTATGATAGTGCTATATTTTTTTAATCCATAATTAGGTGTATTTTGTGGCATCTAATCCCTCCTTTCTATATATAATATTAATTTATTAAACAAAATGTCTTCTTATCTTTATATTTTTAAATATAATTAAAATTATAATATTTTTATAATACTTTATGCTCCTGTATATTCTATTGCTATAATCTCTGTATCATCTGTATCCTCATCATCATAAGCTATTATAACAACACTAGAAGTTATAGCTGTTACACTTTGATTATTCGCATCCGAAGTATCTGGGAATTCTAAACTATCTCCTGTAGTTAATGAACTCGTTCCTGTTATTTCAATTAATATTGCTTCTGATTTTAAAGGAGTTGAATCATAATAAGCTATTATCATTCTAGTGTCAGATAACTTCCCTATTCCGCCAATACCTGATATACTTGATATAGGAGTGATAGTATCTTCTGCTGTTATTACATCACCACTTACTGATATTAATCCAACCACTAAAGAATCCCAAAAATCTTTATACATATATAATGCTCCATTCGTAGAGATTGGTTGTGTCCATCTAGTCGGAATGAAATAAGCAGCAGTTTCTGTTAAGGCATAAGAAGTTGCTCCTAAAGTGATAGTAGTTCCTGAAATATTAACAACTTGCACACGCAATAAAGAACCTGTAGGTCTCCAAAATAATATCCCTTTTGTAGCTGTTAACATTATAACATTCGTATTATAAACTGTAATTCCTGGTGAAAAATTCACAATAGTTCCCGCAGTTATAGTTGTTCCTGAAATAGTTAAAACTACAATATCTCCACCTTCACTTGAACCTTTTCCATAAGCAGCAAGGACAGTAGAATCTGTTATTCTAGCGTTTGAATGATACTGAGAGGATATTGATCCAAATGTCTGGACGGTGCCAGCAGTTATAGTTGTTCCTGAAATATCTAAAACACATCCTTTAGCATAATCTGAATCACTATCATCTTCAAATGTAGTTAAAGCTTTTGTACTTGTTAAAGTACATACAGTTGGAGCTTTGCAACTACTAATCCCAGTAGCAAATTCCTCTACTGTTCCTTTAGATAAGCTCAAATTTGATTCTGTTATAACATATGCATCTCCACGACTTTGAACATCAGAAACTACAAGAATAGCAGTAGTATCTGTTAGTCTAGCTGCTACTGGTGCTCAATCAGGAGAATAAATATCGATAGTTAAAGGGGTTCCTTTAATCAAAGTATTCGTTATTTGTGCCGCGAATGTTCCAAATTTTATAAATGGTGCCATAGTATCCCTCCTATTCTAATGCTCCAATAACTGACCATTCATCAGTAGCTAACTTTTTAAGTGTAACTCCGCCATACTGTCCACTTATATCTAAATTACTATCAATTGAACGCAACGTTACTCCACTCCCTGCTACAATTGTAACTACTCCAGCACCATAATTTAATACATCAATTACAGTCCCTATAGTAAATGCCACACTTGAATTTGGTGGAACTGTAAGATTCATAGCTGTTGCACTTGTACATTTAATAAAATCATTTGCATCTGTTAATGCTAATGTTGACGAGGCTGATTTTGTGTTAATTGTTCCATATGCTTGTAAAACGCTAACATCTGATGCAGTCGCTAACCCCGCTTCTGCTGCGGTCTGATTAATCCATTTAGAAGTTGCATTATTATATGCTAATACTTCATTATCAGTTGATGATGAAATTGTTACATCAGATATAGCATTAATATCAAATGGTCCATTTACTCAATCTGTTCCATCATATACTAAATAATCATCAGTTGTTAAACTGTTATATTTTCCAAAATAAACACTATCTAAATCATCCATATCTAAACTATGTGGATTTCCAGTTGTTGTTCCTGAATGAGTAGTATTCGTATCAACTGTACTATTATTACTTACTTCAGTATCAAAATCTGTAATATTACTAGCTGCATGAGTATGTCCCGTTTCAGATAATCCTACTTCAGCCGCAGTCCTATTTATTCAATTACCACCGCTAGTATTGTATGTTAACATTTCTTTATCTCCAGCTGATGCTAACGTTACATCACTTAAATCTTCTACTTCCGCACCATGAGGATTTCCCGCAGTTATACCTCTATGTGTAGTATTCGCTGCAACATCAGTATGATTGCCTACTTCTGTATCAAAATCTGTAACATTACTAGCTGTATGCGTATGACCGGTCGCAGAAATTCCTGCTTCAGCCAAAGTCTTATTAATCCATACTCCTGTATCTAATATAAGAAGTTCTCCGTTTGCTGGAGTTGTAAGAGTTATATCCGTAATCTCTCCTACAATTATATCATCTAAAATACCAAAGTTATCAGCCATATGATCAATATAATCTTTAAATAAAGAAGCTTCATCTGCAGTTGAATCATATATAAAAAAACTAAAATTTGGTGAATTACTAGGCATCTAATCTCTCCTTTCTAAATTTTTATACAAATTATTTCTTAATATTTGCTTTATCTGACTCAACTTCTGGTCTTGCTTGTTGAAGAGATTTAACTATATCTGTCATAACTTGTATTTCTTTAAAACCTTTAATTTCAACTCTATCTAATAAACTCATTAAATTATTTATTTGTTCTTGTGACATTTTAATTAACATTGTGTCCTCCTTATAATCTATAATTCTTTACTCTTTTATTATATCATATTTTATAAAAAAAGACAAGCATTTTAGCTTGTCTTTCCTTTAATAATATTACATAATTTATAAAATTCTTTTCGTTTTTGTTCTTTTAATAATATTTGTTTATGATTATTATAAACCGTCTCTCTTAAATTATATATCATATCTGAGAATGGTGAACCTGGAGCAATAATATTAAAATTATTTTTATTATTTGTTATATCGTCTTTAGCTCTGCCATAACTTTCTCCTACAATTTTCCCTTTGTCATATATATAATGTCTAACATCAGATTTTGGTTTTAAATAATCTAATAAATCTATATGAACTGTTATTATCCCTTTAGCAATATCTTTTGATATTTTTTTAAATTCTGAAACAAAAGTTTTAACGTACATATCATCAATTTCCATCGTTTTTTCTATTGTACCAACTCCAATTCTTTTAATTCCTAAAGATTGGAGATGCTTTATCCCATGATGTAATAAATAAACATTATATAAATGAGTTACTATATGAATACTTATTCTATCTATAAACCCATTTTCTTTTAATACTTCAATAGATTCTATTACTTTATCATATGAATTATCTTTAGTATTTTTAAAAACTCTAAACTGATTCATATTTTTTGTCCCATCTAAACTAATCCCTATATAAACATTCTTATTCTCTTTTAAAATTTGCAATAAGTTTGTATCTACTATAGTCCCATTAGTAGTAATACCAAAACTATCAATTAAATTTGTTTTTTGTTTAAAATAATTAATAGCTTTTAACATCAATCCTGTTTCTAAACAAGGTTCTCCACCAAGGAATTCAATAGAAAAAGGTTCTTTAGCATATTTTATTATTTCATCTATAAAATATTTAATTTCTTTTCAAGAATAAATACTGCTCTTATCATCTTCATAACAATAAAAACAATCTAAGTTACATCTTTTAGTTACATGCACAACATATCTCTCCATTTTTCTCTCCTTTTATTCACTGAAAATGTCTGTAGCTGTTTGATCAATATCACATTCACAAGTAGGTACCGCATCTCTTGATTCGCAAGTACATGCTGGAAAATTTATCGTACAATCAGGAGTTCCTCTACCAACACATTCACAAGAATCTGTTCTTAAATCACAATAACAACTTACTTCTCCAGTCCTACTTTCACAGTCACAATATGCATCAATGTTACATGTACAACTAGGTATCGCAGTTCTATTCTCGCATGTACAACTGCCTGGTATATTAAGATCACATTCAGGTTGTCCTGTTCTTGACTGACAAGTACAAGAAGCTGTTCTTAAATTACAAAGACAAGTTGGATCACCTGTCCTAAATTGGCAAGTACAGTATGGAGCTGTATAAGAAGTACATGCCGGTTCACTAGTTCTATCTACACAATCACAAGTATTTGTTCTTGCATTACATGTACAAGTTGGTGCATAAGTTCTATTCTCACATGTGCAACTTCCTGGTACATTAAGATCACAAGCTGGTTCACTAGTTCTATTCTCGCATGTACAAATACCTGTTCTTAAATCACAAGTACAAGTTGGAGCATAAGTCCTAGATTGACAATTACAAGCTATCAATAATATACAACCAGTTCTAGTATTACAATCACATGTAGCAGTTCTACCATCACAAGTACAAGTTGGTGCATAGGTTCTGGTATCGCAATCACAATAAGGATTAACATCACAAGTACAAGTTGGTACTGCTGTTCTAGCTTGACAATCACAAGTATCTGGATCTTCTACATTACAAGTACAAGTTGGTGTATATGTCCTAGATTGGCAATCACAAGTATCTTGTACATTACAAGTACAAGCCGGAACTGCTGTTCTAGCTTGACAATCACAAGTTCCTCCTAAATCAGTATTACAAGTACAAGAAGATGAACCTGTTCTACTCTGACAATTACATGCTGCAAGAGTATTACATTCACAAGTTGGTAAATATGTTCTAGATTGGCAATCACAAGTATCTGGATCTTCTACATCACAAGTGCAAGTTGGAACAGATGTCCTACTTTGACAACTACAATCTCCAACTCTATTATCACAAGTACAATCAGCAGTAAATCTAGATTGACAATCACATGTAATTTCAGTTAAACAAGTTGGTTCTCCAGTTCTTAACTCACAATCACAAGTATAATCCATATCACACGTACAAGCAGGAGCAGATGTCCTATCTTGACAATCGCAAGTAGGGGTAACACTATTACAAGAGCAATCAATAATTTCACTAATTTTACCTGAAATTCCCCCGAACGAATCATTTGCTGAATTTGCATTTACATACACATATGTTTCACATAAAGATGTACTCTTTTCTCTGAAAGAATTAGTATCAAGAATAAGATTTTTTAAAGTTTGTAATGACTTCGATGCTGCATCAAGAGTCATATCATATCCACCATTCGCTGCTATAGCATTGGCAACAGATCTTAAACTATATCCCATTATATTCTCCTATTCTATTTTCTTTTTAATTTCTTCAATTTCATCTATAATTTTTATTACTGCTTCAGCAAGTTGATTAATAAGAATTATATCAATTTCTTTTTTTGATTTTTTCTCATCATTCAATTCACAAGACATTTGCTTTTCTCCTTCTGGAAAAATTGTTTGAGTATTTCCAGTTCTTAAATCACAATAACAATCTGATTCTTTAGATTGATTATTTTTAGGAGTTACATTATTACCACAACCAACTCCTTCTGTTTGACTATTCCCCGTTCTTAAATCACAATAACAATCAGAATTATTTGATTGATTTGATTGATTTTCTCCACTTCTTAAATCACATAAACAATTAGGATTATTTGATTTTTGGTTACTTTTATTAAATATCCCCATTTTTCTCAACTCTTTCAATGTATAATCTTGTATTTTTTTCTCAACTCCTGAAAATAAACAATTAATTCCCTTAATTTGAGAAAAAATACTTCCTTTATCTGTCCAATTTTGTGCTATACATCTATAACAACTATTATTAGGACAATTTTTTTCACAAGTTAAATCTGTTCCATCATAATCTATATAAATTCTTCTAGCTGCTTCATCAAGACCATTATCAAGATCTCCTATTTTAGTTTCTTTATTAGGGTCATTAAAATAAAAATGATGACATGGATAAATTTCTCCATTTGCAGTTATTGTTACAAAATTTTTACCTGCTCCACAAGGAGAATTACTTAAATTTCTTTCAAAACTTAAACATTTATCAATTGGCGCATAATTACGAATTTCATCTATATTGCCTTCTCTTCTAACAATATTCAATTGGTAATCTGCTATTAATCGCAAATTTTCTTCATAAATTGCCACATCTTCATAACTTCATTCTGTTTCACTTTGTAATATTAAAAACCAAATTCTTGAAAATCCTCATTCTTCTCTAAACATTTTATAATTTTCATATAATTTTGGTAACGTTTTTTTATTAATAACTCCATGAATATTTAATGACTTTGGATTATTTTTAAAAATTTCTTTAAATTTAGGAATATTTTTTTCAATTAAATAAAAACTTCCTATCCCAGCCGCAGTAATTCTATATAAGTCATGACTTTCTTTTTTTCCATCTACTGATAATTGAACACTTAAACTTATTTTAGTATTCCAATAAGAAAGCATATTAAAAATTTTATCAGACATAATTGTTGCATTAGTAATTATTGTTACAGAAAAATGAATCTTCTTTTCTTGCGCAATACGATGTCCATTTTTAAAAATAAATTCCATTAAATCTGGTTGTAATAATGGTTCTCCACCAAACATCGTAACTGAAAAATAATTTTGTTTATTTTCTATCGCATTATTAGATAAAAATTCTAAAGATTTAAGTGCAACTTCATTACTCATTTTCTTTTTATTATGCTTTTCGAAACAATAAGTGCATCTTAAATTACAATCTTCTGTTAACAATAGTGATGCTGCTGCAGGCATCCATTTCCACTTCATCATTTATCCTCCTTTTATTCTCTTTAATTCTTTATTCATACATATTATATCAAAATTGCTGATATAACACAATAAATTATGTTATACTGCAATCCATCTAAAATTTCCAATATAGTTTCCACTATTATAAACTATAAATGTAGTAGCACCTATTGAACCAACTCAAACTTCACCTAACCATCCATTAGGATCTCCATCAGCAGTTATTGTAACAGAAGAAGGAGTACTCCCTAACCCATGGGTTACTGTTCTTCCACTTCCATTACCAAGAAAACTATTAGAACCACCAACTCCACTAGAAATTCCTGATACAGTAGCATTGGTAAAATCCCAATCTCCTTGACAAACAATATCACCAACCATGCTATTATGACCTATATTTAAATAATTGCCATCATAACATATATCAGTTCTATCTGCTGTAAATTTTAAAATCCCTGTTCCAGATGAGTCTGAAATAATTTTTATTCCACTTGAAAATTCAATAAATCTTGTAGTATAAAGATCCAATGGATCTCCTATATATAATTCATGACCTATAAGTTTATCTGCTTTGACTTCACCAGTATAAACTCCATTTCCATCTATATAAGTTCCTTCATATGCAAGGACTGCACTAGCATCTGAATTAGTAACATCTGTCCAAGCAATTGAAAAACCTGAACCAATAACAACATTAGATGTTAAAGTTAAAGTTGAACCAGGAGCACCAAGAGTACCAGTTAATATTTTATTAGCAATTAAAGTACCTGTATAAATTCCGTCACTTCCTATATACGTTGAATAAGTAGTTCCATCGAACGCTGCTGCTTTAGCTTCAATATCTCCATCTGTGATATTATCCCAAGAAATTGTAGAACTTGCGCTCATATTAATATTACCAGTTATATTTAAATCCCCACTAGAGTCAATCCATAATTTGTCAACTTCACCAATAGAAACTCTAATTACGTCTGTATCATTTAATACTATTTTTCTTTCTGTTCCTAATCCTTCATCCTTAACTGCTGTTAAAGACATGTTTTTAATTACAGTCCCTAAATCATCAACTGTAAAAGTTCCATCTGCTGCTTCAATTTGAAATTCCGTACCAAGTATTGCTCTACCAACTAAAACATCTGCAAAAACTCCAGTTGGACTTATCGCAGTTTTAACGGTATTCCAATTGTCATCAGTAATAGCAATTGTATTATTAATTAACCGCATTTGGCTATCTTTATAACCACCTGTAAGAAGATCAAATTCTCTCATTGTAATACCTGTTCTATCAATTATTACTTCTTGATTATTACCCGCTTTAACTGCATTATTGGCTGCATCAAGGTAACTGTTCATAAATTGATAAATCGTATTTTGATCATTATCTATATATGTTTTATATTTAAAACGTTCTACATTAAGTGTATTCGCTGAACTAGAAGTGCTATTTAAAATTTCAGCTAATTCATAAGTTGCATCAAGAATTGAATTTACAGAAGAGAAAGTCATTTCTAATCCATCTTCATCAAAATCATGAGTGTAACTTAATAATCTAACTTCTACAACTTCTGTATCAGAAACTTTAACATTAATTATATCTCCAGTATTAAGTCTATGTCTTATATGTTGATATTCAACCATTTTTAAAAAATCTGCCGCATTTAAACTAAATTCATATCTAGGATAAGCCATTCTATCAGATATTTCTTTAACTTCATCATATAAATCAGTTTCATCTATAATCGTAGTATTTGTATGAGTTGTCTCAATTATATAAGGATCTAACTCTTGCAATTGCGCAAATGTTAGATTTGTTTCTATATCCATTATAACATTTAATTCTTGTAATCTTGTAGTTTTTGTATCAAGTACTGTATCATTAGCATCAACTAAAGCTTGATAAGTTGTTACTTGTCCATTCCAATAATCTAAATGAGTTCTAGTTTCAGCTAATTCATCTAAATCATCTTGCGTTGGAGTTATTGAAGCATGCTTCGCGATTAATGCTATTTCATATTCTTGGAAATAAGCTTGTTTACTTAAAGTTACTTGTAAAAATCTATAATTACCGATATCTTCAGAAATAAAATAAACGCCTTCTGCATAAACTTCTTCTCCTACTGGATTTTCTGGGATATCTATAACTGTAACTTGTACTGTTTGATAAGTATGTTGCACAATTGAAAACGCAGAATCTATCGTTGCAATTTTAGTTGTACCATTATATGATACTATTGTAGCAGTTTGACCTACACAATCTAAATTCGTTGAACTTGGTGCGTCAATCAATAATTCCCAACCATTATAGTAACTATCTAAATCAGAAGCATTATCATCAAATGTAATATTCGTACCTGAAATTAATGTTGCTAATAAAGTATTGTTTGTATTTGAACCATACTTATCTTCAAACTCTGCTTGATACTCAGCTAATACAGTTTGAAATTCTGTGATATTCGCCGCAACAATTACATCATGCGCATCAAGAGCATCTATTAATCCTTGAGACATCCAATCTCTATTTCTAAAATAAGACCAATTATCAATATAACTTTTTCCCGCATTAGGATTTACTGTATTCATTGTTAAATCTTCTGAACCAAATCCATACACTCTAGTAGCTAAATTTTCTAATTTTCTATTTCTTGTTAATTCATTTATTAAATTCTCTGTAGATAGATACAAAGATTTGTTAGTTCCTATATTTTCTAATAATTTAAAATCTATTGTTTTATCGTCTGTATTAAAAATAGCAATACATCCGTATGCTTCTTGAATATTTTTTATAATAAAACTACGAATATCAATATTACTTACATCAAAAGAACGATATTTTGTAAGAATTTCTGAATCTATCGTTCCTACTGTCCATGATGGCGCTAATGAATTAATTAAATTCATTACTCCTGGAATGTCTGAATTATCACTATAAAGTTTCGCTGAAGTAACTTCATAAACTTGAATAAATTTTTGACTAAGTTCAAATTCTAAAGAATAGCAAATAATTTCTTTTATTCCATTTACTTCATCTTCTTCTATGCCAATAATTACAAAAAATTCTTGCTGATTTAATCTAATTAATAATTTTTCTTTAATTTTATTATATGAATCATTTATACTTCCATCTGAATAATATTTATCTATATTAAAGCTAAATTCATCCACCGCAATCATTGAAGGATTATATACTTTCCCATAGTCATTAGAGATAGCAATTATCGGTTCTTTATTTGGTTTAGTTAGCATTAATTCATATTCTATTGGACCAATTAGGTAATTTATATCTCCTAACATTTATTTCTCCTTTCTCTCTAAATCATAACTGGGTATTTAACTCTTATTATAAATGTTGCATTACCTATTAAAGTAATATCATTAACTCCATCTGTTAAATAAAACCAATCACTTCTTTCTTTTGTTGCATCGCTTTTAATAAAATTCTTTATTCTTTTATCTTCAGAACCTGTTTGGTCTGAAAGAATTATTTTTTTATCATTGTTTACATAGATTGTTTCTCCTATAACTAATGTATAAGTATCTCCACCATAAGTTGCATTCATAAATTTAAATACTTTATCAGTATCAAATTGAATCTCAAAACTATTACCAGATTCTAAAGTAACTTCTACTTCTGTATAAACTGGCATATTCAAATTAGTTAAATTAGTAATTTGAATATCTAAAGTTGTATCACAATCATGTTCATATTCATAGCTTTGTGTTCAACCTCAAGCAGCATCTGTTCTTATATTTAAAGTAATATATCTTGGTATATTACCAACTGTAAATATTTCACTATCTGAATATATTAATGCATTATATATTACAGTAGGATGATCCGTATCAATTAATTCTTTATAATTATTTTGAAATAATCATTTTACAACATCTTTTCTAGTTGCTAAATCTCATTCTTCTTCTCTTGCTAAAGTAATAGTAAATTCTAATGGTTCATTGCTTAATCCATGATAAGAATTTTTTCCATCTATTCTACTTGTTTCTCTTATTTCTCTTTGTAATCCGAATGGTCTATCAGAATCTTTACTTCCAACATTTACAACTAATAATCCAAAACTACTAGCTAATATACCATTATAACTAAAATCTGTTCCTGTAAACATTATATCATCCTTCCTCTCAAAAGTCAAGAAAAGAAGAGAATTATCTTCTCTTCTTATCTCTTCTTAATATTATTAACCACTCGTTTATCTATATATGGTGCAATTTGTTTAGCTAATTTTTTAATTTCTATTACTGTTTGTTCTGTTGCATTCCCTTCAATATTAATTAAATTCTTAATTATAACTTCGCTACTATCGATTGGAGCTTTTAATTTAAGACTTGCTAAGCTTTTTATCATGTTCATATTAGTCATTTCTATAACTGACTCTAATTGTGAAGAATTAAAAATCCATTCAGGACTACTTTCACCATGTACAAAAGTTAATCCATCTTGTTCAACAAAATTACCATTTGCGCTACCGTATAGTGCTTCAAGTGCTTTTATTTCGTCTGGAGTTAATCCATTAGAAGAATCTTTCGGTGGCATAATAATTGGACCTCCTGGAGTTGGATAATCAGTAAATTTATCTTCAGGAAATCTCTTCTCTGTAGATAATATAACTTCTTTAGCTTCAATATTAATAACTCCAGCTTCAAGCAATAACTGTCTAGTTTCTTCATCTGCCATTGCATATAATCTATCAAAAATACTAGGAATTGCTCCTACTTTATCAGGAATTTCTTCTAATTCTTCTCCTAATGCTGCTACAGCTTTATTTATATCAACAATCATATCTCTATAAATTTTAACAACAGAATTTGCATGATCACCAATCTTTATAGTCATCTCTTCAGCTTTTAATCCTATTTCATTTACAAGAGAAGAAGTACCAACTTTAAATTCATCTAAAATATTGCTTGAGAAAGAACTTCCTACTAAATCTGCTGCACTAATTATGTCTGCTTCAAAATCTTTTAAATTCTTAGAATCTATTTGACTCCAATCAATAATTACAGTTTCATAAGTCATTCCTATTTCAGCTAAAATATCTTTAGTTAATTCTAATTCTTCTTTAAAGGTATTGAATCCTTCTAATTGTTTTCTTGTACCAGTTTTTTCAAGTTCTTCTCCAAGTTCTGTTATTAATCCATTTAACTCAATAACTTCATCACCTATAACTTTAAATTTCGCACCTCTAAGAAGAGCTGCTGCCATTCTTTCTAAGTTACCTTCTTGAAGTAAAGTTTCAAATCTAATTTCTTGGCTTTGCAAATAAGTTTCTAATCCACCAAGTCTTTTTTCAAAATCTTTTTGTTTTACTGCATCTAACTGATCTAAAGCCGCAATTCTAGCATCAAATGTTGTATCATATTCAATGTCCTCTAATTTAGCTTTATCTTTTTCAACTAAACCTGTTAAATCTTTAATTCTTTTCTTAGCAAATAAAGAGTCATCTAAAGATAATTTATTAATTTCAGCTTGTTTTTCTCCAATATCCTTTAATAAATCTCTTCTTTCTTTTTCGGATTCTCTTAATTCTTTTTCTATATTTAATCTTTCTTTTTGTTTTTCTAAAATTTCATCCCAAAGATCTCGTTCATCTTCTATCGCTTCCACAGATTTATCGTGTGCTTCTTGTATGTCTTCAAATGCTTTCTCAAATTTTTGTTTAAGCGCATCTTCTATATAAGTTAAAGTATTTATAAGAATACTCTCATAATACTCTTGTTGTTTTTTTCTTGTATCTTCTAAATTGTCATTAACTTTATCAATAGCAATATCAGATTTTTCAATCGCGTCTTTATAACTTTCAACTTCATTAATTAAAGTATGATAAATTTTAACTTGATTTTCTGTTGCTTTCGTTCCTCTTCCTAAAGCTAACTCTTCATTTAATTTATTAACTTGTTCTTTAGCAAAATTAACTAAATTATTAAATTTAGTATCATCTACTTTACCGTCAACAATGATATCATTAATATCAATTCCTGGAATATCTTCTTCTAAAATACCAAGAACTTGAGTTAATCCTTCTAATGCTTCTTCTTTTAAATTATCTTGTAAATTTAATTGACCTTCTAAAACACCTCTTAACTTGTCATAAGCTTCCATATGTGCTTCTAAAGTAGAAATAGTTCCTAAATCAGCATCTTTCATGTCTTCTTCAAGACTTTTAATTTCATTTCTTAAATTTGTTAATTCTTCATTAGAAGTTTCTAATAATTCATTCATATTTTTAAATTCCAAAGCTGACTTTTTAATACTAGCAGTCCAAGAATCTTGAGCTTCAGTAGATCTTTCTACTTCTAAAGTATAATTCATTAATTCCGCAATAAAAGTTCTAATATTTCTTTGTTGTTGTTTTAAAGAAGCAATATTATCTTTAGCAGCTTTAGCTTGTAATGCCATTGAAGCTAATGAATAAGGAATAGTTTCTCTTTGAGCTGCTGCTAATGCGTAAAGACTAAGAATTTGTTCTGAATTTGCTTCAGCAGCTTTTAATGTAGCTGTAACTCCTTCTAATTTTGCTCTAGCAGTTTCTATTTCTGCTTGAACTAGGATGTCTGATGCTTCATCTAATGCTTCAGCTGTAATTCCAGCATTGTCTGCAGTTAAATCTAAATATTCAATTAATGAACCATATTCTTCAACTAAAGCTAAAACTTCCTCAGTTTCTAATTTTTCTTCATTAACTAATTTTTGTTTAGCATCTTTTAATTTGCTAGTAGATTTTTCTAAATCTGCATAAGATGTTAATAATCCAGCTATTGAAACCATAGCTTCAGCTACTTCTTCTGCAAGAATTGTGAATCTATTTTTTAATTCTTCTACAAAAAGACCATCTAAAAATGCTAATTCTTCTTCTGTTAAATCGAATGATTCTCCAAGAGTAATTAAAATATTATCTACAATTTTATCTGCATCTTCTGAACTTAATACACCTTCTCTTGCTGCTTCTCCTAAACTATTGCTTACCATATTATAGAAATCATCAGAAATTGTTCCAAGTTCATTTCTTATGCTATCTACATCAAAAATTTTTAACCATTGATCTATAAAAATTTTTTTAAATTCTGTTGTTTCAGTTTTTAAAAAAGGAATCATATCTAGCAAAGCTTCAGTTCTAGCTTTTTTACTCTCTTCTGCAAAATCTTGCAAAGATAAACCTATTTCTTTACCAAATGTTTTTGAACCTTCTCTACCACGTTGAACTGTACTTCTGCCACCTCTAGGTGCTTGAAATTTAAGTTCTTGTGCTTTTAACGCTGCTTCTGTTGTTTCTTCTCAAATTTCTTTTAATTCTGTTGAACTAACAATATTTTGTTTATTTTGTCTGACTAATTCTTGTTGAGCTTCTATTAATTCATCTATTGATTTTGTTAAATCAATAATAGGTCTACCTTCTACAGAATAATCAATAACTAAATCTTTATCTATATTTGCAATTCTTTGCATATAATCAAATAATTGTTTTTGTTCATCTTCATCTAAGAATTTTATACCACCTCTAGCAGCTTTAATTCTTAATTCTTCATAACTCTTATCTATATCACCTAAAACTTGTAAATTTTGTGATAACTCATCTATTTCATCTCTATATTCTTTTAATTTTTCAGTGTTAGTTTTCCAAAATTTAGTAACTATCGCTCCCGCAACTAAAACTCCAGCTGCAATAGCTTTAGTTATAGGTTCTGGAGACATTATTAAAGCCATGCTTGCTAATGAATTAGTAAGTTTTAATACTCTATCTCTTGTATCTTCTATTGTTCCATCACCTTCAGAAATAGCGCTAGCAATTCCTTGAACTACTATTAAAGTTCCTATTGCCGCCAATTTAGCATGAGCAACAGATTTTCTTTGTTTTTGAAGTTCAGCAGTTTTTTTCTTTTGTAAAACAACTTCTTGTCTTAAAGCTTCTTTTGCTGCTTTTTCATCTTTCACTAATTCAGGCATTATTGCTTTTATATTTTTTGTTTCTTCTGTAATATCTTTTTGTAATCCTAATTTTTCTTGTGCTAATAATAAATTACTTTTTAATCTAGCAGTATCTTCTATTGATAAATTTCTTTCTTGTATTCTTGCATTTAATAATTTTTCATTAACTTCTAAAGTTTTAGGATCTACTGCTCTTTTTCCTACTAAATCTTCTAATTGTTTTTCTTTTCCAAATAAAGATTTACCTTTCGCAACTTTATTATAATTTTTTGCAAAATCTTTTACTATAGCATCAGCTTCTTCAGATTGTAAAGTAAAAGCTTTCATTTGCGCAGTAGCTTGCTTTAAAGGTTCGCTTGCTTCTAAATAAGCATCTCCTGCTTGACGCACTCCAGTTGCATATCTTTCAAATTCACTCGCAGATAAAACTTGTTGAGCAAATTTATCAGTTTTCATTTTATTTCTTTGGTGCGATAATATTTTATAACTAGCAGTTAATTTTTTAATTGAACCACCATGTACTTGTATTTTTTTAGTTAAATTAGAAATATCTGTAGAACCAACAACCATTCCAGTAAATACTTTAGTAAGAATTTTGTTAAAACCAATAGCAAATAATGCTATATGACTAAAACTCTCACCTAAATAAGTTAAAGCTTTAACTATTTTTGTTAATCCTTCTACTAGAAATTTAATATCTTGACTAGAAACTAGACTAGACCATAATCTTTCTAATGATGCTCTTAATTGATTAATTGAGAATTCAATACCTTTAGAGAACTCCCCAAATTGAGCTTGTGCTGCTCCAGCACTATTTAACGAAATCGCTAAGATTTCTAAACTTCTATCATAATTTTCCATTAATGCAATGAATCTATTTTGTTGTCTTGTACCAGCTGCTACTGTTGCAATGTAAGCTTTAGTATTTGTATCTAAATCTCCCCATTGTTGTCCTAATTCACCTAATACATCTTGTAAATCTCTTAATTGTCCATCAGGACCTCTAAGTGAAATTCCTAAACTTTGTAAAGCTTTGTCTACAGAGTTAAGAGTTGCCGCAGATTCATGTCCTTCTGAAGTAACACCTCTAAAACGAGCAATAATAGTTTTGAAAGATGTACCAATATTTGTAGCTGTTTCTCTTGTTGCTTCAGAAACTGTAGCTATATAAGTCATCATGTGATCAAGATCGATACCAGCATTGTTTGCTCCAGATGCAACCTTAGTTAAACCAATCGCTAATTCTTCAAAAGATGTTCCAGCATTTGCTGCAATAGCAGAAAATTTATCTACTACAGACATAGCTTCCACTGCTTCAAGTTTAAAACCATTTAAAGTAGCAGTTAAGTACTCTGATGTTTGAGCCATTTCTGTATGTGCAATTGATGCGGCAATAGTTGTAGCTTCAACCAATTCCATTACTTCCGCAGTTGCCTTACCTTGTCTAAAGAAGATAACTGAAGCTTTAGCCATTTCATTAGTTGTACGACCCATTTCTTCCGCCATTTTATTAAATTCAACTGCGTATTTACCTAATTGCTTTCTTGACGCACCTGATACTGTAGCAATTTCAGTTAAAGTCTTGTCTAATTCTTTAGTGAATTCTACAGCTTCTCTGAACTGTTGCGTAATAAATTGATAAGCGGCGATTGAAACTTTAAAACTAACTAACTTTGTAAAAGTTCCTACAAATTTATTTAATCTATTATGCATTGCTCCCGCTACGCTTATTTCTTGTGCCATTTGTTTATATTTACTAGCTACGCCACCGACCATGCTTTCAGCTCTATTAATTTGTAAGACTTTACTATTAACATTTTTAAGATTTACTCCTACTTTAGATAAAGATTTATTCATTTCTTCAAATTGAACATATTTTTGTCCAGAAAAAGTATTATTAATTACTTTTTTAGCTTTACCTAAATCTTTTTCTAGCTTTGTTAAATCTTTACGACTAAAAGGAGATATCTCTGGTGAGATTTTCTCTATCGATTTAGAGAATTGATCTAAATCTTTTAATGATTGCTTTTTAGAAACTTTATCCATAGCAAGGGCGTAAGTATACTTAAAATCAGCCATTTATTCTCCTCCTTCTTCCTTTTAAAATCCTATGTTACTCCTATATGAAAATCAAAAATGTATAAGATATATTGAACTAATCTGCCCAATCAGATAATTACACATAAAAAAAAAATCCTGTTAAACAGGATTTATTCTTCTTCTTCTTCTTTTGGTTCTTCTAACATTTCAGGATTTTCTTTAACTGCTTCTATAAACCCTGGAAGTGAAGCTTCTGCAATTACTTTTGTCATTTCACCTATTCCACCAGCGATTGAACTAGCATAACTAATTTCATTTTCAATACTTTCTTTAACATACTCAACCATCGCATCTAATTCTTCTTCTGGAATAACTTCTAATATTCTTCTTAATACATTGCTTTGTACTAAAATATCATAAACTTCAAAAATACTTTTTTCTTCTAAATCTATTTCTAAATCACTATAATAAATTACAAAATTCATGTAAGTTACGATATCAACTGATACAGGAATAACTCTTCCACCATCAACACATCTGTTAACTATATCTATTACAAAAGCCATTTTTTGGTCAGATGCTAAATATTTTTTAACGTGAATTATTTTTCCTTCTGCAATTTTTACTATTTTGATATTATTTTCAATTTTATTATATTTTTCAATATCCTTTATATTCATATTATTCTCCTTTATTGTAAATTAATATGTTCTATTACTTTTATAGAAATATTACCATCTACTTCCAATTCTATAATTATACCAAGTTCATCTCCTATTTTGAATCCTTCGCAATAGTCTAATGGTAAATTATTTTTAACTTGTTGATCTATATAATATTTTTTTTCAGTTTTTAAAAAACGTCTAAAACTTCTTTTTAAAAATTTTTTTAATTCTTTAATATTTATATGTCCTCCTTCTAATCTAAAGTAAATTATTGGAGTGAAATTAATCACTCCAAATATTTAATTATCTTATACTTCTTCTACATCTAATAAGAATAAAACATTTGTTCCAACACCTGAAACAGTTGCTGGGAAAGCATCTAATTCAAAAGTGAATGTAGATGGATCTCCATCTGGAGTCATGTTAAATTCAAAGTTAGTTCTAATTTTTGCTCTAGGGATTGTTAAATAAGCTGGTAAGTCAGCACCATCTAGTTCTCTTCTCCATAGGCAAGCTCCTTCAATTTTAAAGTATCCACCGAAAGAATCTGTTTTAATAACTAAACTTTTTACTTCATTTGTACTTTCAAAGTAATAATCTACTATTACCCAAGCACCAACTACTAAATCTACATGCACAGAAGCTATAAAATCAATAATAGGATTATTTGTATAAGAACCATCCGTAATTTTTTCACCAATTTCACCAGAACCATTACTTAAATAAATAAACAATGGATAGTCTGTTTCACTTTCTAAAAATGTTTCTGCACAAGTAACTGTTTCTGAAGCATCTAATTGTAGTAATTCTTTTTTATGTTCTTTAGCTTTTGTAGCTGAACCATCATAGCTCACTAAATCCGCACCTGAAAGAATAGCAAAAGATTCTTGTGAAATAAGAGCATCTTCAATAGTGAAAACTATTTCTTTGTCTCCATCCCAACCGATTAATTTATTCGCTCCTCTACCTCCAGTAGCGAAAACAGTATTCGCACTACCAGTTAAAGTAGAAGCTTTCAAAGATTCAAAATAAAGAACAGGTTCGCCAACAGTGAATGTTTGTCCACCAATTACCATTTCTGCTAAAGTTCTAAAAGTTACATCTGCAACTTCTCTAATACCAAATCTCATGGAAATTTCCTCCTTAATTTATTTTTTTGCTTCAATTTTTTAATTCAACGTCAGAAGCCCCATGAAGCATTGCTTGAATATTCGTATTATATTCAAAATATAGGGATTCTCTGGCACTTTGCATAAAAAATTGAAATAAAGTATAAGTGCCATACACTTCATTTATATTGATTTTCGCTTGTGTACTATATGAAGAAATAAAATCAGTTAAAGTAACTTCATCTTTTGAAGAATCTTTCGCCTTTAAATTTTGTATTTTTTTTCTAGCTTTGTTTAGCTTCTCAGCTATTTTCCTAGCTTTTTCATTAATTGGATTATATTCAGGCTTATCTTCATTAGTACCTACATTTCAACCATTTACTTCTTTTATTGAATCACAAACTCTTTCAAAGTTATCCTCATTTATAATTAAAAAATCTTCTAATTGAGTTTTAACTAATCCGTCCGAATTTATAATTTTAGTAATTATTACTTTATCTTTTGATGTAAAAGTAAATTCTTCCATATTAAATTTAAATTTTGAACCAAAAGTTTTTTCAAAAATTATTGAGAATCCTTTAATTAATTGTAAAAAAGATTCAGGATTTTTTTCTCTAATC